>Ga0307972_1000531_pt1 | contig 20841 bp, 27 predicted proteins | sample OrgLakmetagen780_FD_201848 | JGI IMG/M metagenome (GOLD analysis project Ga0307972, IMG submission 201848) | Saline water microbial communities from Organic Lake, Antarctica - #780 | ecosystem: Environmental > Aquatic > Non-marine Saline and Alkaline > Saline | place: Antarctica: Organic Lake...
GCGCAACGACGGACTACACGCGATTTGAACTTTGGTGTCCGCGCTGCGCGGATCAAAAGTGCTTTTCGTGCCATTTAGTTATTCTTAGACTGTTTTGGAATAGTTTCGTACAGATGGTACGACTGGTCCCTTGATAAATTCGGCGTGATGTGACCAGAGTCAGTCATGCCTACAACGTCTGCTAGCAACCAATAGAGTTAGGACTAGCAACCCGCCTTGCGCAGTACTATACGTGAAAATCTATAAAAAACAAGTGTTTATTTGCCGTTGCAATTTATAAGCATCACCATGCTGCAACATTCCCACACACGACTGCACCGTTGGTGAATCTAATTCTAATCCAGCAATGTTCTGTAACATCCGGCGCTTGGTCACCGTACGCAATATTCTGTGATGAGAGAAGTGTACCCAACCTAGAAAATCGACTCCACTTGCCACTGTACTAATTGATACTTTGTCCGGGTGTAACTGCAAAAGCAATTTTTCTTGCAGAAACTGTTTAAGTTTTTGCAGTACATCCAACAGATACTGCTTATCTTGCGATAGCACCCCAAAATCATCAGCGTAGCGGATGTAGTATTTAACCTTCTGAGTGTGTTTCATCCACTGGTCAAACTCGTTCATGTATATATTCACGAGTAGCTGCGAAGTCAAATTACCTAGCGGTAATCCTTTATCTGGAGCAGTTTCAAAGCTCGTTATAACCTGACCTAACAACCACAGTGTATCCGAGTCACCAATCTTTTTCTGCAAAATTTTGTGCAATCTTTCGTGATCAATACTTGTAAAGAACTTTTTGATATCACACTTCAATACCCAAGCCGTTTTCGTATTATTTTTAGATACTTTTCTACTCATTGCCGTAAACGCATCCAGGGCTTTGTGCGTTCCTTTATTTTTTCGACATGAATAGGAGTGCGCGATGAACGTCTGGTTGTGCTGTGGATACAACTGTCGATAGACAGCGTGGTGCAGCAATCTGTCTCGTACGCTGGCTTTATGGATATGCCGTGGTTTCGGGTCAGATATATTGAAAGCCGCATACCCGCCATGAACATAGGTTTTGTTTTGTAGGTCGTGATGCAGACAGAAAATATTGTCCATCAGATTCATCTGGAATACTTGTACATCAGCTCGACTGCGTTTACCACGAAGGAATTCTGTCCATGCGGACAGAAGGTTGTCGAGTGAGATGATATCATCATAACTATGAATAAAATCAGTCGAGTTACCCCCCCCCGCACATAGACTGTTGCCCATCTTGGAGCGAGTCAAGCAAGCTTATTTGCTGTGGCATAAGCTGCACGCTAATTTACCCAAAACCCACCGATACTCGCTGGGTACGAGAGTAGACACGCTATTTATTGAAATAATCGAAGCAGTTTCAGCTGCGACATTTCTCACTCGCGACACCAAACTGCCATACGTACGGCTCGCAATCAGGAAGAATGATACATTGAAACTATTATGCATGATTTTGTGGGAAACCAAATCCATTACTACCAAACAGTATATCGCACTCTCAGAACGGCTGGATGAGATAGGAAAGATGCTGGGCGGCTGGAGTGGACAACTAAGTAAAACCCAACCCCGCAGTGAGCGGGGTGAGAAATAAAAAGGCTTGCGCAAGCCAGCCGGCTCGTTGTCGTTCCACCTGTTGTCGAGGTTGTACCAGTTCACGTACGGCCGATCATCACGACAGTTCAGATACGGCACGTTGTGGAACCTATCAGAATGGCGAACAAACGTATGAAATGTCATCCAGACCACCGCCCATTAAATATTACTATTTTTTGGGTTGTATTTTATGCTGCATCTATAATGCACCAACACTCCACACCAAGTATTTTATACTTTTATAAACTCAGACAGACTGCGCTAAAGCCAATCGTGACCAGCTATATTCTAAGTCTGACATATTGTTGGATTCGATGGTACAAAACCGTAGCCTTGGACATATACATCTACTACCATGGTCAGTATATAATAAAGTATAAAAAATGCCCCGCGCGGTGCGCGAGGCAAAGGTCTACGGTACTAAGGACAAGGGTGAAGTGACCGAGGCTCAAGCACTGATGCGCAAGCCAGCCGGCTCGTTGTCGCGCCACCTGTAGACGAGGTTGCACCAGCGCACGTACGGCCGAACACCACGACAGCCCAGATACGGCACGCGGCGGAACCCATCAGAATGGCGAACCACTGACGCCCAACCCCAGATCAGTTTTCCTTGAAATTCAGTTGGAATCTGTTCTAGGTGTTCCTCGTACCACTTCAGGTGGCCAAATGATATTGAACGTGTAAGCAAATCTTTTTGCTTAAGTGTTTCATATACTTCATGGCCGTTTGGGTACGAGCTGGACTGCTGACGTGGATCGAGCCACAGTTCAACCGGACCCGGGTCGCAAACCTCTGTTGCTTCCAATTCTGGAGTCAGGTGTTCCTTGATCCAGTCTGGATAGTCGAGTTTGGTCGACATGAGTCCTTTGAGAAACGTTCCAATTGTGCCATCGGTCAAAGCACGTTGGTAGTCGCCCCGAGACAGGCCCATATTGCGTGCCAAGCGAGCAGTTTCAGTTCCTTGGTTATTGCTCACGAGTTTAGACATGAGAATCTCCTTTTATTTTGTTCCAGACACTTTCACTTTCTGAGTGAAGATTGGCTGGCACAAGTTTACTTATACTGGACTAGGGTAGTCACAGCTGCTATAATATAACACATTTTAACAAAAAATCAACCCTGTAGGTTGATTTTTTGTAATTCTCTAAAGTGGCTACTTATGCTTTCGCTTCAGTCTCTACTTTCTGCAGTGGCAGGCCAACATGTCGAAGCAATGCTTCAGCTTCTGGTTTGGTTTTGGCGGTCGTCACTAGTGTGATAGACATCCCAAAGACATCTTTGATCTCTTCGTCAGCCGTTTCTGGGAAGATCGTGTGATCTTTGATACCCAACGTGTAGTTCCCCATCTCATCAACTGATGTAGTTTTAAGACCACGGAAGTCACGAGTCTGCGGGAGTGCTACGTGCACCAGTTTATTCATAAAGTCGATCATCCGGGCGCCACGCAAAGTGACTTGATACCCCACGATGTCACCTTCACGCAACTTGAAGGCTGCAATAGATTGGTGAGCTGCTCGTGGAGCGGGCTTTTGTCCGGTAATAAGCGCGAGTCGGTCTTGAATCAAGGCAATCTTTGCTTTGTCTTCAACGCGACCAGTTCCTACTGATACGACTACCTTTTCGATAGTTGCTGCTTCGTTCACATTCTTGTATCCAAAATCTCCTTTCAGAGATTCATAGACCGATGCGATTCGAGTCTGTACTGATTCCATACTCCTTACTTAGCTTAAATAAATAACTTCTGTGGCGAACTTCTTTGTCGCTTTTTTGATTATTCACTCGTCACGGTACCACCTGTACCGCTCCTCACTTACAATCGAAGCTCCGCGAATTTCTTCCACCCAAGCTATTTCTTATATTGTTAATACCTAGATCTTCTTGCCTGATGGACGCGCCACTCGGACTTTTTTACCATCTTGCATTTCGTATCCGACCCGGATAGCTTTATCACCCTCCATGAGTGCTACGTTTGATGCATCAAGTGGCATACTTTTTTCAATAATCTGTCCAACTGAACCTTTTCGTCTAGCTTTTTGGTGTCGTTTTGATACGTTCAGTCCTTCAACGATCACTTGATTTTCTTCGACGATTGTCCGTAGTACGGTTCCGGTTTTTCCTTTATCTTTACCAGCGATCACTTTCACTGTATCTCCTTTTCGAATTTTCATAACAACTTGTATTAATTATCTAGCCGTTAAAAGATTTGAAGTGGGATGGATTGCGCGGCGCGAGCTGAAATATGTTTGAGTCGTACAAGCGTACGGTGAAAACATATTTTAACGTAGCAACAAAGCAATACGCCCATTTCAGATTCTTTTAAACCACTTCGGGGGCCAAAGATACAATTTTCTGATAACCAGCTTCTGCGAGTTCTCGTGGGACCGGTCCAAACACACGGTTCGCTCGAGGCTCTTTCTTTTCTTTATCAACGAGTACCACAGCATTGTCGTCAAAGCTGACGTATGAACCATCTTTTCGACGGTACGACTTTCTTTGTCTAACAACTACTCCGTATACTACGTCCTTCTTCTTTACTTGCTTTCGCGGTTCTGCAGTCTGAACTGCGAGTACTACCATTTCTCCAAGTTCTGCGTACCGCTTTTTTGATCCACCGAGTACCTTAAATACTCGTCCTGTTTTCGCCCCTGAGTTGTCGGTGATTTTCACCATTGATTGTGGTTGAATCATATTATTTTACAGTTAGGATCGCAAAGCTTTTTCGCTTTGAGATTGGACGGACTTCAATAATTTCGACCTTGTCGCCAACATTGGCGGTGTTCCCAGCATCATGTACAAGAAACTTGCTTGTTCGCTTGAGGAACTTTTTGTACTTTGGGTGTTTGACGTATCGCTCTACAGCCACGGTACACGTATCAACCATTTTTGTTGCTACGACCGTTCCACGCAGCGTACGACCGTTATTTGTTTTTGTTTCTGTTGTCATAGACTAGTTGGTTGCAGGCTTATTTCGGCGAGCGTTAAGTTCGGTAAGTGCCCGAGCGATATCTTTCTTGTTAGAGTGAATCACGTTAGCGTTTTTGCTGAACTTGTCCTTGAAGCGTTCTACTCGAAGCGCTTCTCGACCAGTTTGTGTGAACTCTACTAGTTCCTGATCAGACTTTTTTTGGATGTCTTGCATGTTTGTCATAAGCAATATGATTACACTCTCGTATCCTCGCGGAGTACGAACTTAGTGTTGACTGGTAATTTTGCGGTAGCCTTGCGAAGTGCCTCTCGGGCAATTTCTTCAGACACACCATCGATTTCAAATAGGATTCGACCAGGTTGTACTTCAAATACGAAGTGGTCTGTATCACCCTTACCTTTACCCATTGGTACTTCAGCCGCCTTTTTGGTAATTGGTCGATCTGGGAAGATTCGAATCCAAGACTTTCCAGCCTTACCCATCGTTCGTGAGATCACTCGACGAGCCGCTTCAATTTGGTTTGATTTTACTCGTGAACCGGTCATTGCTTTGAGCCCGTAAGAACCATACGCAACGGTAATCCCTCGAGTATCTGGCCGTTGTCGCTTGGCTTCACTTTTACGTTGCGTTTGCCACTTTCGGTGTTTTACTTTTTTTGGAAACAACATACGTTATTAATTATTTGGATGGCTAGATCGAGCTTCTTGGTCTACTTGCCCTACCTTTCGGTCAGCAAAGACTTCCCCTCGATAGATCCACACTTTGATACCAATCACTCCGTACGGCAAATTGGCTTCGACTCGAGCAAAATCAATGTCTGCTCGGAGTGTCTGTAGTGGTACCCGTCCTCTTTTAATTTCTTCCTTACGCGCCATGTCTGCTCCACCGAGCCGACCTCCAAGACTGATACGAACACCCTCAACGTCACGGTTTGCCATGACCTTTTCGGCTGTTTGTTTCATTACACGACGGAATGTCATGCGCTTTTCAAGTCCTTCTGCAATCATCTGACCAACGATGCTGGCTGATGATTCAGGTGACCTGATTTCTTCGATGTCGATTTTCAGTTCCAGTGGTTCACTCATTTTTTGCTTGCGCAAAAATAGATCAATTTCTTTCTTAAGTTTTGTGATACCTTCTCCACTTCGTCCAATAACGATACCAGGACGAGATGTCTTGATAATCAATCGAATCGCTTTTTCACTTCGTTCAATTTCGAGCGTATCAACTGACATACCTTTAAGACGAGTCTTGAGCATCTTCCGTAGACCGGCGTCTACTCGAAGGTACTCACGGAACTTCGCCGGATTAGTGGTAAACCAGCGACTTTTCCATTCACGGTTGATACCAATCCGTTGGATGTATGGATGAGCTATGTGTGTCATACCAATTATTTTTTATCGCCAAGCTCCACAAGGATATGGCTGTTACGTTTATTAATTCGCGACGCAGAACCTCGGGCTCGCGGCATCATTCGACGGTACGTCACCCCTTTGTTGACAGTTACATTTTTTACAACGAGGTTTGCAGTGTTTTTACCTTGATCTGTAGCGTTTGCTACAGCAGACTTGATCATTTTTGCAAATGGATCAGCCGCTCGTTTGTCTACAAACTGTAGGGTAACGAGTGCTTCTGATACTTTCTTTCCGCGCACTAAATCAGCGATCAGGCGAACCTTACGTGGTGATTGGCGGTAGTTTTTTAGGAATGCTTTCATATAGTAAATTATTATCCAGCAGACTTAGCGGCTTTAGCGGCTGCAACTTCAGCTATTTTCTTCTTCTGTTCAAGTTCTTTCTGTATCTTACCTCCGTGTCGGTAGAACTTCTTAGTTGGTGAGAATTCACCAAACTTGTGTCCTACCATTTCTTCTGCGATGAGAACCTCAATGTGTTCTCGACCATTGTGAATACCGAATTTGAATCCTACCATTTCCGGTGAAATCACTGATCCGCGCTTCCAGATCTTAATGACTCCACTCTCTCCGGGTTTTTTTCCGGCGATCTTTTTTAGGATACGTTCATCCACATTAGGCCCCTTGTATAGGGATCGTGACATAGTTATTTATTATTGTTGGGTAAATACCGCGTGTAGTTAGTGCGCACATGCTAGATATGGCATGCATCACCGTCAGTGGCGGCTTGCAAGCATACTTTGTGTGTTACCTGGTAACGGCCGGATAACAAGTATGACTTACGACTTCGTTCTTTACTTATGCCAATTATCTGTAGATAGTTGGACGTGAGGTTGGAACTGAATGACAATACCAAATTCAGCTGTAAAGTCAATGATCTCTAAGGGCTTCATCACGTGTTGCGTAACTATTATCATTGCAGTATTGTTCATACAGATAGAGGCAACAGGAGAATTACCATGAGCAAAAATAAGACACCGCTACACGAAGCGCTACGGCCAAACTGCCACCCCGACCAAGCAGGAGATGTGGGTCAAAGCCTATTTAGCTTGGCAGAGTGGTTTGAAGAAAATCGACCTAGCCTGGAGATCGATGCTGATTTCACAGAAAAAGCACTGGTTGATGCAGCACTCAACGCTACACCGACTGATTTGAAGCAAAATCACAGCCTGGCTATCAAACGATTGCTTGAGAACGCTCGCCAACCATAGGGCAACGAAGCGAGCCATTCAACCGGCCCGCTTTTTTCTATGGTACGCTTTCCGTGCATGATCACTCCGTCCCACATGATTTATAGCTGGGCGCTGGCTAAAGCCACCGATCCTAAACCTAACAAACTACGGACCCTTGTAATTGTGGCAGGTGGGCTGGTGCCAGACCTGCCGGCGTACGCTTTCTTTTTTGTACATACAATATTACTAGGAACAAGTCAGCAATTGATGTGGGATGTTTTGTACTTTGACTCAGCTTGGTCACCATTTATCACCCTGTCGCACTCGCTACTACTCTGGCCGGTACTGCTGCTATTTGCGGCACTCGCTAAGCGGGCACTACTGCGCCTCTTTGCTATCAGTGCCCTGCTGCACGTTTCGCTCGATTTCCTGGTGCATCACGACGACGCTTATCGACACTTATGGCCACTGAGTGACTGGAAGTTTATGAGTCCGGTATCATACTGGGATCCCGCTTACTATGGTAATTGGGCTAGTTTGTTTGATGCCGTACTCGTGATTGCCCTACTAACGTGGCTGGTTAGTCACTACAAAAACCACAAAAAAGTGCAGTCCCTAGCTGCTGTACTGATTGTCTTATACGTCGTACTACAAACGGTACAAGTATTCTTTAATTTTAACTAACATGCCAAAACCCCGCGGACGAGAACACACCACCCTCACCGAAACAGCGGCTGTGGTAGTGCGTGAGCTATACAAAGTCCCCGGCGTCAAAATGATCGCCCCAGGCGAGATCAGCACCACCTCCCGCCGCAAGGGCGGCAAGCGGTTTGTTACCGTTGTAGCACTCGTCAGTGGCTGCGAGCTGATCATCACCGGACAAGGTGTACAAAAAGTAGCTGTCCATGGGGCTGATGCTGACGTGGTCACCAAGTACTTGAGCCAAACAAAAGCGCTTCGAGAATTCTCATTCTCGAAGCGCTCCCGTAAACCTGGTATTTAGAATCTAGAGTTCGTCCAAAGCTTCATCAATCACATCTTCGGCTTCTTCTGCTAACTCCATAGCCTCATCGTAATCCTCGTCGTCAAAAGCTTCTTCAGCTTCGTCGAGTAGGTCTTTGGCTTCATCAAGGAGATCTCGAGCATCGTCAGCTCCGCGGTCGTCGTCATCTTCAGCTTCATCTACTTCGTCGTCTGCATCGCGGTATTCATCCCAAGCATCATCAACTGCGTCTTCTGCGTCCTGCTCATCTTCGTCAGATCCACCGATTGCATCGAGAGCCTCATCGATTAATTCTTCGGCTTCTTCTGCGTATTCAGCAGCATCATCCCAATCCTCATCATCCATAGCTGCTTCAGCTCTGATTATTTCTCGTTCTGCGTCATCAAGCAAATCTTCTGCGTCATCAACGTCTTTACCGTCATCTTCTGCCTCATTGATCTCATCTTCAGCGTCATCAAGTTCATCCTTAACATCCTCGACTGCATCTATTGCGTCTCTTTCTGTAACCAGGTCAATTTCATCTCGGGCGTCTTCGAGCAATTCTTCTGCATCAAGCGCGTCACTGATTACTTGGCGGTAGACTCGGTTTTCAAATTCTTCTTGCGCGTCGTCGAGCAGATCTTCCGCCTCGTCGATCAGGTCGGGAGCGTCACCGACGTCGGCATCGTTGTCTTCAGCCTCATCAATCAGGTCTTCAATATCATCAAAGAGATCCTGTACATCATCGAGCAAGTCTTCGGCTTCGCTCATATCTGACTCGCCACCAGCATCTTCGAGCACATCTACCGCGTCTTCAAAGATATCGCTGACAACATCTTCTACTTCATCATAATCTCCTCCAAAAAAGTTGAGTAGTGCTTTGTAGAAATCTTCTCGCACATCCTGCAGGTCTTCACGCAACTCGGCTTGCTCATCCTCGTCAGCATCTTTAATCTGGTCTTCGGCATCAACCAAAACGTTTACAATGTCTTCCAGCGCCAAGGTCGCTGCTTCACGCTCTGCTTGGTTTGAATCACTAGTTGAGACGCCTGCTACTTGTGGACTTGGTGCGGTCGCTACTGGTTGTGTCACAGGATCTAACGCGGTTTGCTGGGTTTCCAGTTCGGTTACTAAAGCAAGTAGATACGCTGCCTGAGACTGCGGGCCGAACACTCCGCTCGATGGAGACACTCCACTAGCTTGTTGCCATGCCACGACTGCTTCTTGTGTCAGGGTACGAAAGAGCGAAGTTTCGTTACCAGGTGAACCTGGTCCACTGTCTGCAACTACGTACCCCGCATCATTGAGGAACGTTTGTAGACACCGCACATCTTCCCCATCCACACCCATCTCCAGGGTCCGACTAAACGAGCATTCATTACCTACCTGCGCCGAGGCAAAGAAAGGCACAGCGAACAAAAAAGTAAGGAAAGTGAAAGCAAGTAGGAAATTTTTGAGTTGAGAAAAAGAAGAAACGTGCATAAAAGAAGTTGAATTAATTACTAGGTTCCATTCAGTATATCATCCTCTTGATAATCCCTAAAACAGACCAGGGTGATACCAGTGATATATGCCCCATATTCGTTTATGAATGGGTCGAAGATAAAACCACTTACTTTCTACGCAAAAGAAAAACAGCCTGTAAGGCTGTTTTTCTTTTAGTTACCGCTTCCCGCCCATGAGTGGGCCTGGCTTCCGCCGGTTGACGATTAGTCGGTTCGAATACTTCTTTGGTGAACGAGACTTTTGTCCCTTTCCAGTCGGACGACCTTGTTTGGTACGTTGTCGACGATGTCCACGTGGTGAACGTCCTTCACCACCACCATGTGGGTGATCAACTGCATTTTTCGCAGCACCACGGGTCTTTGGTCGCAGTCCCATATGTCGGGCTCGACCGGCCTTTCCGATTGATACCAAACGATATTCTTCGTTTGATACGGCACCGATTGATGCCCAAGCTGACTTCTGAACTTTTCGGATTTCAGATGAAGGCATCTTGAGTGTCGTGTGCGTGTCGTCTTGGGCAACTACTTCAGCGTAGTTACCAGCCGAGCGGGCCAGCCGAGCGCCGGCTCCGGGGTTGATTTCTACGTTGTATACGTAGTTACCAACTGGAATCGCTGACAATGGTAATCGGTTACCAACTTTTACTTTGGCGGTTGCTGAGGCGATGATTACGTCTCCCGCCTTTAGCTTTTGTGGAGCCAGGATGTATCGTCGATCACCGTCGGCGTAACAGATAAGAGCGATGAAGCCTGATCGGTTAGGATCGTATTCAAGTGTCTCAACAGTCGCTGGAACATCGAGCTTATCGTACTTAAAATCAATCATTCGGTACGTGCGCTTGTTTCCACCACCTCGATAGTGGGTTGTGATTCGACCATCACTGTTTCGCCCTCCAGTGCTTCGCTTACCTTTGGTAAGCCCTTTGAGTGGATTGCTGTTTGTTGTCGTGAGCTTTGTTTTGTATTCAATCACCGAACCGTCACGACGACCGTCTGATGTTGGTTTATATTTTTTTACCATAATTCTGAAGGTTAGAAACTAGTGCAACAGCAGTATGCTTTGCTTATCTTCCTAACTAATAAACTTTCTTCTTCGATACATTTTTGGAATTGAGGCGCTTAGTTTGAAATGAAATACAAGGCGCTGCACTGTGAAAGTGCGAGTTGTACTAAATAGTACGGTGAGCACTTGAGCAGCGTGAGTAACGCAGTAGTTCGTTCAAAATATACGTCGACACTAACTACACAAGGTTGATAGTATCTCCTTTGCGTAAATATACATACGCTTTCTTGATTCCTTTATCATGTACCGTCCTGCCAGAGAAACCTTTCACTCGTTTAGCAGCTTTTTTGTTGACGATGTTTACTTTCACCGGCGTCACATTGTAGAGAGATTTGATTGCATCACGAACAGCTAGCTTTGTGGCATTAGGTCGTACAACAAATGTGTACACATTTTGCTCACTCATGCCCACTGCCTTTTCTGTGATACGTGGAGCAACAATGACAGCTGAGAGATTTCGGTCAGTAACCAGTGGCTTTGATCCGACATTCTTTGCTGCAGCTGGTGCCTCCACATTCTCCTTGTCCTTTTTATCTTTCGTGTCTTTTTTAGATCCAAAGAGGGCCATGTTAGTTTGACTTAGGAGCCGTAGCACCAACTCGAGCTGCGAAGATTTCGACAGCAGCAACTGGATCAGCTACAACAACATACTTGTAAGTTAGGAGATCAACTGGGTTGATGTCCTTGGCTTGCGCAACTTCTACATTGCCAAAGTTACGGAAGCTTTTTTCAGTCGCAAGATTACGATCTGATAGCACGACGAGCGCTGTGTTCTTTCGCTTGGTTGCAAGTGAATCGTTACCTGATCCTTTTGCGAGAGCAGCAATCGTTGCCTTAGCGTCTTTTGTTTTCGGTTCGTCCATTGCGAGCGTTTCAACAAAAATGACTTCGTTGTCGGCTAGCTTTTTAGACATTACCGCAGCAAATGCTTTGGCTCGTACTTTTTTGTTGATTTTGACTGAGTAGTCTTTCTCTGATCGTGGACCAAATGTCACACCACCTCCGGTCCAAATCGGTGACCGTCTTGAACCGTGTCGTGCTCGACCAGTTCCTTTTTGTCGCCATGGCTTTCGACCACCACCGCGCTTTTCACTTCGGTCTTTGGTGTGAGCGTTTCCTTCGCGAGCGTTGGCTTGCATTCCTACCACCACTTCGTGAACTAAGTCTGCATTCCAGCGTGCTCCAAATACAGATTCTGGGAGTGTTACCTCACCTTTTTCTGCACCTTCACGGGTATAGATTGTTGATTTCATATATCAGTGATTATTTAGTAGGTGTGCCAAACACTTCGACTAATGTTCCTTTTCGACCTGGTACGGCTCCTGAAACGACGAGAATATTATCCTCTACGTTCACCTGGAGTACTTTCAACCCTTTTACTTGGATAGTATCACCACCCATTCGGCCTGCCATACGAGTACCTCTTAGTACGCGCGCAATACCGGTTGCTCCAATTGATCCTGGTTCACGTTCAGAGTGTTTCTGTCCGTGTGACCGACGACCTCCAGCAAACTTGTGTCGCTTTACAACACCTTGGAATCCTTTTCCTTTTGATGTGGCTGACACAGTCACATCATCGCCTGCTTCAAACACTGACGCGTCTAAGGTTGCACCTTTTTCAACACCTTCAATTGTCTCTGTGTCATATCCTTTTCGGGCACGAAATTCGCGTGCCACCGCTACAGCTGAACCAAAGTGACCTTTGGCAGCTTTACTGACTCGGTGCTCTTTTTGAGCGCCAGACGCAAGTTGGACTGCATCGTAGCCATCGACCTCAAAAGTTTTCACTTGCGAAATTTTCGCTGGTGCAACCTTGAGCACGGTAGCTGGGTGGCATCGTCCGTCTTGTGTGAAGACTTGCGTCATGCCAGTTTTGGTTCCGAGAATAAATTTCATTATTTTTGTGTATGAACCTTACTATTAAAACTGTAGACCCATACGACAAACCGCACAATTTCTTTGTTGCGAGCACAGCTCACACAAAAGAAATTGCGCGGTTTGTGCCCAGTGGTCCACGGTCACCCGTGTACATAGGTCTTTACAGCTACGGGAGAGTATACGGATTCTGGTTAAAAAAGCAAGGGTATGGTATAAAATCTACGGACGACGAAGGAGAAACGTATGGACGACGAAAAAATTAACCAGCCTCGAAAAGCCGCAAGCGAGGGAGATGCCCAAGCTGCGATTGAACTGCGCGCACTGCATGGTCAAACTCCGCCAAACTGGGCAGTGCCCGATCCGCAGCTAACACTCCCTCTTAAAGGAGGAGAGTCTCACACTGGACAAGATGATCTCACAATATATTAACCTACAGTCGCCTCACAATCGAGGTGATTTTTTATGTACCAGTACCACAAATAGAAAGTCAACTACTACCGGTATCATGCATGATGCCGGTAAGCTAATACGCTTTATAAACAACAAAGCCGCATCGGAATCGAAGCGGCTTTTTTTAGTGAGGCTAATAAATCAAATATGATCTGTTCGCTAGGCGATGATCGGGGCTAACTGCATGTAGGCTAGCATACCAATGGTAGCTAAACTTAAGCAGTGAACCATCCAGCTATTTTCGCTAGACATTTGGTCCATTGACTCACTTAATGGATTTTGATTTTCCATAAACGTTTTAAATTAATTAAAGAACAATAATGTTCTGAGGCATCCACCAACTGTGGCCCTCGTTATAAGCTTCTGCTTCGTGGTTCGATTTTTCTCGTAAGAGTCCTCGTACCTGCAGACGAACAAATGGCGCAACACATAAATGCGTTACGCCTCCGGTCGTCTGTTCCTATATAATGACATCATCTATAAAAACCACAATGCCCTGTTGGGGATAACTGGGGATAACAAAACACCCGCTGTATAGCGGGTGTTTTGTGTGAGCACAGACATCATTCTTTCATAAATTGAATGGAGTCCGAAATGAGAAAGTCTAGGAGACTTTTGCCAGACCTTGCCTACACTGTTTTGAGACGAAGTCGAAACAAAGGGGCGACAAGGTGTACCGTTCCTGTAGGTAAAGGGGGGAATCAAAAACACTCGCCTGAGGCGGGTGTTTTTGAGGTACAGACTGTAAGCAACAAGTGCTCTGTACTATTGTGATGAGTCTCCGGCTAGTCGCGCTAGGAAATGCGCTCCTATCGGAGAAAGTTCGTAATAGTCGTTACACTCATTTACTCACTTTACATCATCTTCACATCGATGTTGACTCCGGACGGTAGAGAGAGGTTGGTTAACGCCTCCACTACTTTGGGACTCGGATTGAGGATGTCGATTACACGCTTGTGTGTTCGCATTTCAAATTGTTCTCGCGCGTCCTTGTGCACGAAGGTTGAGCGGTTGACCGTGTACTTCTTAATTTCTGTCGGAAGTGGGATCGGCCCAACCACAGTTGCGTCAAAGCGCATAGCTGTGTCAATGATTTGTTTGGTACTCGCGTCGAGGATTTTATGCTCGTACGCTCGTACGCGGATGCGCAGCTTGTTGATTGCTCCAGCTGCTTTATCGGTTGATGTTGTGTCTGTTGCCATAATGTTTTTGTTAGGGATTCTTGCTCGCTTGCGACACTATAGTTGTGCGCTAACCGAGTAGTTATAGAATCGTTAGGCGATGATTTTCGTTACAACACCGGCACCGACTGTCTTACCTCCTTCACGAATCGCAAAGTTAGTTTGTTCTTCCATGGCTACTGGGGCTACCAACTTTACTTTGAAAGTTGCTGTGTCTCCTGGCATTACCATTTCAGTTCCGTCAGCCAGTGTTACGTCTCCAGTAACGTCTGTCGTTCGAACGTAGAACTGTGGCTTGTAGCCTGAGAAGAATGGAGTGTGACGTCCACCTTCATCCTTTGATAGAACGTATACTTCAGCTTCAAATTCTGAGTGTGGCGTTACTGAACCTTTCTTGGCTAGTACCTGTCCGCGGTGTACGTCTTCGTTCTTGGTTCCTCGCAACAGGATACCAGCATTGTCTCCCGCTTGCGCTTGATCCAATTGCTTGTTGAACATTTCTACTCCGGTTACGGTAGTTACTTTTGTATCTGTGATACCAACAATCTCTACTTCTTCACCTACTTTAACTACTCCTCGCTCTACTCGACCAGTTACCACTGTACCTCGTCCTTCAATTGAGAAGATGTCTTCGATTGGCATCAAGAATGGCTTGTCGAGTTCTCGTTCTGGAGTTGGGAAGTATGTATCCATTGCGTCAACCAATTCAATGATCTTGGCTTGGTAGTCAGCATCCCCTTCAAGTGCCTTAAGCGCAGAACCGTGAATAATTGGAGCGTTTTCACCGTCGTATCCAGCACTGGTGATGTCCTCACGAAGCTCTTCTTCGACTAGCATGAGCATTTCTTCATCGTCCACCATATCGCACTTGTTTAGGAAAACAAGCATTTTTGGTACACCAACTTGCTTAGCAAGAAGAATGTGTTCTTTAGTTTGTGGCATGGCACCATCGGTAGCAGCCACCACGAGTACAGCACCGTCCATCTGAGCAGCACCAGTAATCATGTTTTTGATGTAATCGGCGTGACCTGGCGCGTCGATGTGAGCGTAGTGTCGTTTTGGAGTTTCGTATTCTGAGTGTGATAGCGAAATAGTAATTCCACGTGCTTTTTCTTCTGGAGCCTTATCAATTTCTCCTACGTCTTTTACGTTTGCTGTGTATCCGTCTCCCTTACCTTTAAGGGTAGTCAGGATTGCAGCGGTCAAAGTAGTCTTACCGTGGTCAACGTGACCAATAGTACCTACGTTAATGTGATCTTTTGATCGATCGTATGCTTCTGCCATAAATAATACCGTTAGTATTGAATAATAATCCGCACACAATCGCTTGAAAAAGCGTGAGCTCTTGTGTGTGTACTAGAGACGGCGCGAGAACGCCGCGTCTCTGGTACAAACCAAGAAACGTGTGAAAGAGCAAGATATTTTCGCTCCACAAACAGATACTCTGCATGCGGTGCGGCTATGGTACCAGAGACAGCTTTTTTTGCAAGAACTCCACCATTACCTGAAGTTTAGTCATCTGTTATTGTGACTGGTAAAACTCGTGATGTACGCACCATAAAACAGCGCGCTCAATGAGCGCGCTGTTTTGCTTTTTATTTAGGTTATGTCACTAAGCTGCGACTCCGCGTGACTTTTTGATTTCTTCGGCTACGTTTGGTGGCACGACTGCGTAGTGATCAAACTCCATGGTCATACTGGCTCGACCTTGAGTCATTGAGCGCAGCGTGTTGGTGTACCCAAACATTTCCGATAGCGGGATTTGTGAGTTAACGATCGTTTTTCCACCCACTTCCGTGGTGCCTTCGAGCTGTCCACGCTTGGATGAGATGTTTCCTTGGATGTCTCCCATGTATTCTTCAGGAGTTCGTACCTCTACTTTCATGATTGGCTCGAGGATCACCGGTGTAGCTCGAGCAGCAGCTTCCTTAAAGGCATTGATACCAGCTAACTTGAAAGCGATTTCACTTGAGTCGACATCGTGGAATGATCCATCGTATAGTTCAACCGACACGTCTTCCATTTTGTAGCCGGCTACGAATCCTCGGGTCATCGCTTCGCGACAACCGCGCATCACGGCTGGAATATATTCCTGTGGAATGACTCCCCCCTTGATGTTGTTAACAAATTCGAAGTGATCTTCGCGAGTGATATTCTTTGCCAGCTTCACTGGTTCTCCATCTGCATCAAGTTCTTGTGCTTCTAGTGGCTTGATTCGAATCTTGACGTGACCGTACTGTCCGCGTCCACCAGACTGCTTGGCGTACTTGTGGTCAGCTTCGGCTGAACCTTGGATGGTTTCTCGGTACGCTACTTGCGGAGCCCCGATGTTGGCTTCTACCCCAAATTCTCGCTTCATTCGATCAACTAGAATGTCGAGGTGCAACTCACCCATTCCAGCAATGATTGTTTCCAGCGTTTCTTCGTCGGTGGAAACGGTAAAGGTAGGATCTTCATCTGACAATCGCTTGAGCGCAACCCCCATCTTTTCTTGATCTTGCTTGGTTTTTGGTTCTACTCGCACCGCTACCACTGGCGCTGGGAAGCTGATGGTCTCGAGTAGAATTGGTTTGTCGAGTCCACAAAGCGTATGCGATGTTTTTACCTCCTTGATTCCCACCGCAGCGGCAATTTCTCCAGCGTATACCTCGTCTACTTCTTCTCGCTTGTCTGCCATGAGTCGTACGATTCGTCCGATGCGTTCTTTGTTGCCCGTACTAGCGTTGAGGATGTAGGTTCCTGAGGTCACTGTTCCCGAGTACACTCGGAAGAAAGCCAGCTGCCCAACAAATTTATCGTCCTGCAATTTAAATACCAAAGCTGACATCGATTCACTATCAGAAGGCTTTCGCGTGATCGTTTCTTCAAGATCTTTCGGATCATGTCCTTCGATATCAGGGAGGTCGGTTGGTGCTGGTAGATAGTCCACCACCGCATCAAGTACCAGCTGTACTCCGATGTTCTGTAGAGCGGTTCCGGTCATGATCGGGAAAATTTCGTTCGCGAGCACTGCCTTTCGTAGAGTTGCCTTAAGCTTATCTACTTCAGGCTCTTCACCTCCAAAGTAGGCTTCCATCATCTCGTCATCGTGTTCGACTACTTTTTCGATAAGTTCTGCTCGCCACTTTTGCGCGTCTTCGAGCATGTCAGCTGGGATCTCTTCTTCGGTCACATCCATTCCCATAGTACCGGCAAACCGGTACGCCTTCATGGTAATAAGATCTACCACTCCAGACATTTTATCTTCAGCTCCAATTGGAAGTTGGATCCGTACTGCCTTAGGAGAAAGTCGAGCGTGAATAGAGTTTACTGAAGATTCAAAGTCAGCCCCCAGTTTATCCATTTTATTTATGAAACAAATACGTGGCACTTCAGCTTCATCAGCGTACCCCCAGTTTGTTTCAGTTTGTGGCTCTACTCCGGCCGCTCCATCAAACACGACCACTGCTCCATCGAGCACACGCATCGATCGCTTTACCTCGGCGGTAAAGTCGATGTGACCTGGAGTATCGATAATGTTAAACGTGTACTTCAAATCTTTTGAAGTTCGATCCTCTTCAAGCGTCTTAGTCCACTGACAAGAAATCGCTGCTGCTGTAATCGTAATACCGCGTTCTCGTTCTTGGTCCATCCAGTCGGTTACAGTTGCACCATCGTGCACCTCACCGATCTTGTGACTCATTCCGGTGTAAAACAAAATACGTTCCGACGTTGTTGTCTTGCCGGCGTCAACGTGCGCCACGATTCCGAAGTTTCGTAGTCGCTCAATTGGAAATGCTCGTGCCATAAAAATCTATATAATAAATGATAATAAGTTTCTTCCTGCACTGCTCGCGAGAGTAGATTAGAAAATTGCTCCAAAGAGCAAGGTGCCGGTACTATACTGTAAATAGTGCTAATCAGCAACCAAAAAGCGGCTGAGTTTGCTCAAGCAATCTCAGCCGCTTTTTTGGCCGGGGTCGGAGAGAAAGGATTGACTTTAATTGAATTAAATGCTATAATTTATAGATCCAGGAACCTGGTGACAAAACAAGCACACAAGGAGAGTGCAATGAACTTTGCCAAAACAGTTTCCGCAGCCGCTCTGTCTCTGATGACCGGCACATCCGCTTTCGCCGATGATGCAACCACGCTTGATCTTTCCTAGGTCTGTAGCCCTGGCTGCCTCGTACTTCTCGACGTCGAGGAAACACGCTTCGTGAATGGCGACTTCGTCGGCGAGGTGCCGATTGCAATCATCGAATCTCCCATGAAAGCCTTTCAGGCTGTGGTCTTATCGGAAAGCAACGGGATGCGCTATTCCCTGAGAAATTTCGCCGGCAGACCGTCTTTCAGCTCGTTGGCCGCTGTGACAGAGTTCTTGCTTCACGACAAGAAGCAGGTTCGGGCTGCACATGGCAAGGCTGGCAGCTGATCTTTTCGCCCATCTGGGCCAACAATCCTCCGCACTACTACGCGGAGGATTCTTCTATATCTTAATAATGGTCTAGGAGTCTCCTAGACCATTATCTGTGTGGTGTGGTTTGGCTGATTATGTATTACCACCCGAGCTTCTTGGTGGCGTCGATCACTCGTTTGAAGCCGGCGATGTTTGCACCGTGTAGGTAATCTATACCATTCTCTGTCTGCCCTTCTTTGACGCACTGATCATGGATATGAATCATTATCTTTTGCAGTTCTGCTTCTACCTGTTGGCACGTCCACGCATAGTGACCAGCGTTTTGTGCAATCTCGATACCAGAGACACTGACCCCACCTGCATTGGCAGCTTTGCCAGGAGCGTAGATTGTTTCACTACTGCGCAGGACTCGTACCGCCTCATCTGAGAGTGGCATGTTGGCTCCTTCGATCAAAAGTTTCGCACATTTTACAATCGCCTCGGCATCTGCTTTAACCACTTCGTTTTGCGTAGCGCAAGGAAAGTACGCGTCAGCGGTAACCGCTTGCCACGGCTTGCCCGTGCAGTACGTTGCACCAGTAATAGAAAGTGATTTGAGACCATTGTTATTTTGCTTGCATTCTTTTATTGCATCAATATCTGCTGCAGAAAAACCTGACTCTTTGTATAAATATCCATTACGATCAGACAGCGTAAGAACCGTTGTTCCACCGGCAATCAGTTTCCGCGCTGTGAACTCAGCTACGTTTCCCGAACCAGAAACGACGGCCGTCATATCAGCTAGGTCTAAGCTGTGTTGCTTTGCAACCGCTTGCGCAAAGTACACAACACCGTGACCCGTTGCTTCTGTCCGGCGGCACGAACCACCAAACAATTCGTCTTTCCCGGTCAGCACGCCTTCATTACTGTTCGAGATTTGTTTGTACATACCAAACAGGTATCCAATTTCACGACCGCCAACGCCGATGTCTCCGGCCGGTACGTCTTGGTCGATCCCGATGTGTTTATGAAGACCAAGCATAAAGGCTCGACAAAATGACCGGATTTCAGCATCACTTTTTCCCTTAGGATCAAAATCACTCCCACCCTTTCCACCACCAAGCTGTAAGCCGGTTAGGCTGTTTTTGAAAATCTGTTCGAAGCCTAGGAACTTTAGTACATCTTCATTGACTGACGGATCAAAGCGCAAACCGCCTTTGTAGGGCCCAAGCGCAGAATTAAATTGCACTCGGTACCCAATGTTGTGTTGCAGATTACCTTGATCGTCTCCCCAGGTGACCCGAAACGAGATCAAACGTTCCGGGACTAGCAGTCGCTCTAAACGCAAATAATCCTCATCACTCATTGGCTGCTTTGTCACGTACAGTGCAATGCTTTCGAGAAACTCAGTTACGGCTTGGATAAATAATGGTTGGTGCGCGTACTTGGTGCTGACTGATTCTAAAATGTGTTTGGTATTCATAGGGGTGTGTTTGGTTGGTAACTATCATGCTACAGTAAAATTGAAAGGTACTACTATGATTTACGTAGCAACCAGTAATTAATTACACATAAACATTTAAGTATTTTATTTATGAGCCAACATTACGATATCATAGTAATCGGAGCTGGGTCAGGCGGGCTCACGACGGCAATTGGATTTTCGAAAGTTGGTAAAAAGGTTTTGCTAGTAGAAAAAGAACATATGGGTGGTGAGTGTACCAACACCGGTTGTATCCCGAGTAAGGCACTCTTACACCACGCCCGAGAATTTTACACAGCTAGTAAAATAAGTGGTGAAACAACCGCCAATGAAACCTACCGCTCGCAAGCGTTTACTTACGTACGAAACATTGTAAACGAAGTACTACAAGAAGAAACCCCAGAAACGTTTGCCAAGCTCGGGATTGATGTGGTGATGGGGGAGGCTATTTTTCTCAGCAAATGTTCATTAAAAGTTGGTGAAGTGGAATACCGATACAAAACGGCCATCATCGCGACCGGCTCGAGTCCACGTACGCTGGAAGTACCAGGTCTTGAAGAGACTGACATTCTCACCAACCAAAATATATTTTCGCTTAACGACGTACCCGAGAAACTTTTAATAATTGGTGGTGGACCAATCGGGTTAGAGATGGCGCAAGCTTTTGCGATGCTGGGGAGCGAAGTCACAATTGCCGAACGCAGTGAAACCTTTGCTCGTTTAGAAGATGCCACCATTGGGCCAATCTTGCGTAATTCGTTTGAGTCGATGGGTATCATCATCAAAACTGGT
>Ga0307972_1000533_pt1 | contig 20807 bp, 19 predicted proteins | sample OrgLakmetagen780_FD_201848 | JGI IMG/M metagenome (GOLD analysis project Ga0307972, IMG submission 201848) | Saline water microbial communities from Organic Lake, Antarctica - #780 | ecosystem: Environmental > Aquatic > Non-marine Saline and Alkaline > Saline | place: Antarctica: Organic Lake...
AATAGATCGCAAAGCAAAGATTCAATCTTTAATAATCTAGTTAATAAGATGGTTGAAGCGGACAGTATAGAGAATTCAGAATTAGTAAGTAGCTAAGTAATGACCTCTATTTAAAATATTACTCTTGTTTTATAGGGGCTAAAACAACGAAGTCTCTAATCAAAACCCAGAAAAAGTGAAAGAATTGGTAGATGAACTTAAAGAATGGGAAAAAGAAATGCAAGTAGCATCTTATTCAGGCGTACAATAAAAGCAATATGATGAAAACCATAAATAGCATATTTACAAGCCTTTTTCTACTATTGATAGCAGTTTGCTTAAGCAGTTGTTTAAAAGTTAAAGAAAATGAACCACCAAAAAAACCAAACATTGTATTCTGTTTAGCAGATGATGCCACTTGGAAACACATGAGTGCTTATGGTTCAAAATGGATCAATACGCCAGCTTTTGATAGAGTAGCTGCGGAGGGTCTTCTTTTCAACAATGCTTATACACCCAATGGGAAATGTGCACCATCAAGAGCAATTATTTTAACGGGTAGAAACTCATGGCAACTGGAAGAAGCCGCTAATCATTTGGCATACTTCCCACAGAAATTTAAGTCGTATCAAGAAGGCTTAGCAGAAAATGGTTATGATGTAGGTTACACAGGCAAAGGTTGGTCGCCCGGTACAACTATTAATGAAGACGGTTCCAAAAGGGACTTACTGGTAAATAGATTCAGCAAAATAAAAAAAGAAACCCCAACCAAAGGAATCAATACAGTTGACTATGTTGCAAATTTCGAAAGCTTTTTAAGACAAAGAGATGCTGATAGTCCTTTTTGTTTTTGGTATGGTGGTCATGAACCTCACCGTTCCTATGAATATGGAACAGGTGTGAGTGTTGGAAACAAAAAGTTATCTCAAATTGATTCTGTTTTTTCGTATTGGCCTCAGAACGATGTTGTGAAAAATGACATGCTAGATTACGCATTTGAATTAGAGTATTTCGATCAACAACTTGGTGGATTACTTAAAGCTTTAGAAGATGCAGGAGAGTTAGATAATACCATAGTTGTTGTCACAGCAGATAACGGAATGCCTTTCCCAAGAGCAAAAGGGCTAAGCTACGAACATTCCAATCACATGCCGCTTGCTATAATGTGGAAAAATGGTATAGAAAATCAAGGTCGGGTTATAGAAGATTATATAAGCTTTACTGATTTTGCAGCAACCTTTATAGATTTAGCTGGGTATAATGCCGAGGATTTAGAGATGCAACCTGTTCAGGGTAGAAGTTTGTTACCTTACTTTAATTCTGATAAGAATAGCATTGTAAAACCAGAAAAAGACTATGTTTTACTCGGACAAGAACGACACGATGTGGGCAGACCAAATGATGTAGGTTATCCCATAAGAGGAATCGTAAAAGATGGATTTATGTATTTAATAAACTACAAAAACGATAGATGGCCAGCAGGAAATCCAGAAACCGGCTATACCAATACAGACGGCAGCCCTACAAAAACTGAAATTCTCAATCTAAATAGAAGTGGAGAAAACAGTGAATATTGGGAAATGAATTTTGGAAAACACCCACAAGAAGAATTATATCAAGTAAATGTTGATGAAGATTGTATATATAATTTAGCTTCAAAAGAAGAGTTTGCAAGCATCAAAAAGGAACTAAAAAATATCTTAGAATCAGAATTAAAGCTACAAAATGATCCTAGAATTTTTGGTAATGGTGATGTTTTTGACAACTATACGCTGGATAGAAACGTCCATTTTTACGAGGATTATATGAGCGGTAAAGAAGTAAAATCAGGCTGGATTAATGATACTGATTTTGAGAAAAATTAATTTTAACGAGTTGTTTACTTGTCTTTTAAGGATTATTTATTCCTAATAGTTAATCTGTTTCCAAATAGCAGGTTGAAGTTCTCCGCGATTCTTAATAGTTTATTTTAGTGCGACAAAAAAGTAAATATATATTGATCTATTAGCTACAAAAAACACATTTACGATTTAGTACACACCGAAAACTTTGTCTTAGTCGATAAAGAAAAATGCATTCGCGGTTTTTACGATGGTACAAATGAGGATGAAATTGAAAAACTCATCAAAGATATTGAGATTTTGAAGTTGGAGTATGAAGAATCAAATTTGTAGCTCAAACTATTATGAAATATGGCTCATAATTTTCTTTTCTTGAGCTTTATTATGTGTCTTTCCGAGCTACAAATGAACAAATGATAAACCAAAAGTAAAAATCTAAAAATTTCTCTTTCCCAAACTCCAACCAAATGTGTATTTTTACTCAAAATCTTTTAAATGAAAACCATCGCTAAAATTCTTAAATGGTTCATAGGAATAGTAGTCCTTATTGTTCTTGCTTTTTACATTACAGGTTATGACTATATTTTTAAAGGAATTAGAGTGGTCTATTTTACTGGACATACGACCGCATTTATAGATGATTATACGTATTTTGATAACCGAAGTATAGAAAATGGAAATCCGAAATTAGTACCTCAACACAAAGACTATAATTCGGCTGAAATTCCTGAGGAACTAGAAAAGTCGAATCAAAAATTTGGTACTGTTGCCTTTTTAATTTTTAAAGAGGGTAAATTATGGTATGAAAAATACTATGAAGGATATGGTCCAGATTCGCAAACCAACTCTTTTTCAATGGCAAAAAGCATTACTACTTTACTGCTAGGAAAAGCAATTGAAGATGGATTTATAAGTAGCTTAAATCAAAAAGTAGTCGATTTTTTCCCTGAACTAAAAGGGGAATTTGCAGACCAACTCACCGTTGGAGATTTGTCTTCCATGGCTTCTGGACTCAATTGGAATGAAAATTATTATTCGCCTTTTTCCATGACTGCACAATCTTACTATGATGAAAACATCAGAGATTTAATTTTAAGCTTAGCAGTTGATGAAAAACCAGCTCAGTCTTTTCAATATTTAAGTGGAAATACCCAATTGTTAGGAATGGTTGTAGAAAAAGCCGTTGGCAAAAATATTTCGCTATATTTAAGTGAAAATTTTTGGAAACCCATGGGAATGGAAGCTAACGCCTATTGGCAGTTGGACAGCCAAGAAAGTGGTATGGAGAAAACGTATTGTTGTATCGCATCCAACGCTAGAGATTTTGCTAAAATTGGCTTGATGGTCATGAACAAAGGTAAATGGAACGGCAAACAAATACTCAACCAAGAATTCATAGAAAAATGCATTCAACCACGATTTGAACAAGATACAGAATACGGTTATGGATTTTGGCTAGAGAAGCATCAAGGTAAAGATGTTTTTGCAATGCAAGGAATATTAGGTCAGTACGTTATTGGAATACCAGAAGATGATGTTTTAATTGTTCGTTTAGGGCATCAGCGTGAAGTAAAACAACCAGGAGAAGGCTTCACTTCAGATTTTTACGATTACTTAGAAGGAGCTTACCAAATGCTTTCAGATACACCATAAAATCAAATGCTATGTTACATAAAATTCACTTAGAGAATATTTTGTTTTTAGATATTGAAACCGTTCCAGAAGAAGAGAAATTTACTCAGCTTTCAGAAAAAAAACAAGAATTATTTGCAGGTAAAACGGCTTATCAACGTGAAAAAAATGAAGTTAGCCCAGAAGATTTTTATGAACGGGCGGGCATCTGGGCAGAATTTGGAAAGATAGTTTGTATTTCAGTTGGCTTTTTTAACCCAAGAGGTAGCGACCGAAATTTTAGACTCAAAAGTTTTCATGGAGAAGAAAATGTAATTCTAACGGAATTTAAGCATCTATTGGAAGACTATTTCTTTAAACCACAGCATTTGCTTTGTGCTCACAACGGAAAAGAATTCGATTTTCCTTACATCGCAAGACGGATGATTATTCAAGGAATAGCATTGCCTGAAAAATTGAATTTATTCGGAAAAAAGCCTTGGGAAGTAGCTCATATTGATACCTTAGAACTATGGAAATTTGGCGACTATAAACACTACACATCTTTAAAATTGTTAACTGAAATCCTTCATATCCCATCCCCAAAAGACGATATTGACGGCAGCCAAGTGGCAAGTGTTTTTTATGAAGAGAATAATATAGACCGCATTATAACCTACTGTGAAAAAGATGTAATTGCAATTGCACAGGTTTTTTTGAGATTCAGACAAGATGAATTATTAGAGGAACATGAAATTACCAGTACTTAAGAACTATTAAATGCCAGAAGAAAATACCTTATTAAGTGTAGAAAAGTTGAACATCAGTTTTCCGATTGAGGAAAAATTAAGTTCAGTAGTTCACGAAATTTCTTATACCGTTTTTCCGAATGAAATTGTTGGCATTGTAGGTGAATCTGGTTCAGGAAAATCAGTTTCCTCTTTAGCCATTTTAGGTCTATTATCTGAAAACGCTAAGGTAGAAGGAAAGATAATTTTTAATCAAAATGATGTTTTACAGTATGATGCTGCAGCTTGGCAACAGCTTCGAGGAAATGAAATCAGTATGATTTTTCAAGAACCCATGAGTTCATTAAATCCTTCGATGAAGTGTGGGCAGCAAGTTGTGGAAGTGTTACAGCAACATCAAAATATCAGTAAAAGTTCAGCTAAAAATGAAGTTATTCGGTTATTTGAAAAGGTAAAACTACCTAGACCAGAAACCATTTTTTCAGCCTATCCACACCAAATTAGTGGAGGCCAAAAACAACGGGTAATGATTGCCATGGCCATTGCTTGCAAACCCAAATTGCTGATTGCAGACGAACCCACAACAGCATTGGATGTGAGCGTTCAAAAAGAAATATTACTTTTGTTGAAAGAGCTTCAGCAGGAAACACAAATGAGTATTTTGTTTATCTCCCACGATTTAGAAGTGGTAGCAAAATTGTGTCAACGTGTGTTGGTGATGTACCAAGGTAAAATAGTTGAACAAAACACAGCAAAACAAATTTTTGAAAATCCAAAAGAAGTATATACCAAAGCTTTAATTGCTTCAAGGCCTTCTGTAGAGAAACGCATCTTTCCTCTGCCAACGGTAAGTGATTTTTTAAGCAACAGCGTTTCGTTTCAAACAGAAATTAAAGCTGAAAGACAGAAAAAACATGAAAAAATGTACGCACAACCCCCTTTATTAGAGGTTAAAAATGCAATAAAAATCTTTACTAACCAATCCAATTGGTGGAGTAAAAAATCTGAATTCACAGCAGTAAATCAAGTCAACTTACGCATTTATGAAGGAGAAACCTTGGGATTGGTAGGAGAGTCAGGTTGCGGAAAATCTACTTTAGGAAATTTAATTTTACGTCTAGATAAGCCCGACCAAGGTCAAATTTTTTACCGAGGTCAAGATATAACTCAAATCAAAGGAGAGGAATTAAGAAAGTTGAGAAAAGAGATTCAATTGATTTTTCAAGACCCTTTTTCTTCTTTAAACCCACGGATTCCAATAGGTGAAGCCATCATGGAACCCATGAAAGTGCATCAGCTTTATCATTCTACAGCAGAAAGACAAGAAAAAGCTTTAGACTTATTAAAAAGAGTAGGCTTAGAAGATTTCCATTTTAAGCGGTACCCACATGAATTTAGTGGAGGACAAAGACAGCGTATTGGAATTGCAAGAACGATTGCCGTACAACCTAAGTTGATAGTTTGTGACGAGTCGGTTTCGGCATTAGACATTTCAGTTCAAGCTCAGGTTTTAAATTTATTAAACGAGTTGAAAGATGATTTTGGATTTACTTATCTTTTTATTTCACACGATTTGGCTGTGGTCAAATACATGGCAGATCAAATTTTGGTAATGAAAGATGGCGAGATTGTAGAACGGGGAGAAGCTGACCAATTGTATGCTAATCCACAAAATGAGTATACGCAGATGTTAATGAATGCCAGGTAAGTCTTATAGTCGCATAGATTTTTATTAAGCATTTCTGTGTGTTTTTTGAAATTAAAGAATCAGCTATTTTGTCTCTTATTTTAATCTTGTTTAGCATTTTAATTGCCTGAAAATAGAATAAAATTTTAAGCTAGGAATCGTTTTCTTTTCGCATCAAAAAAAGCTACTTTCGCGCAAGCTAAAATATCGAAAAAATGCAAGCTCAACACAAAATAAAATCTGCCTTAATCTCTGTTTTTCATAAAGATGGATTATCGCCAATAGTAAAAGCCTTAGCGAAAGAAGGGGTGAAAATATTTTCAACCGGTGGAACACAAAAATTTATAGAAGAACAAGGAGTGAAAGTTACTGCTGTAGAAGAAATCACTTCGTATCCATCCATTTTAGGAGGAAGGGTGAAAACCCTACACCCTAAAGTTTTTGGTGGGATTTTGAATAGAGCCGAAAATGAATCGGATCAAAAAGAATTAGTAGAATATGCTATCCCTCAAATCGATTTGGTTATAGTAGATTTATATCCTTTTGAAGATACAGTTGCAGCGGGAGAAAGCGAACAAAATATCATTGAAAAAATAGACATCGGTGGGATTTCGCTAATTAGAGCAGCAGCCAAAAATTTTAAAGATGTGCTATGTGTTTCATCAAGAAACGAATATCCAGCTTTATTAAATTTAATTGAAACGCAGTCTGCTTCCACAACTTTAGCGCAACGTAAAACTTATGCTAAAAAAGCATTTCAAGTTTCTTCACATTACGATACTGCCATATTTAATTATTTCTGTGATACTGATTCAGATGAAAATGATTCAGTTTTCAAAATGAGTTTTGAAGAAGGAAAAGTGCTTCGCTATGGCGAAAATCCACATCAAAAAGGAAGCTTTTTTGGTAAGTTTGATGAAGTGTTTGATCAGTTGCATGGCAAAGAGCTTTCCTACAACAATTTATTAGATGTTGATGCTGCGGTACAATTGATGTTAGAGTTTAAAGGAGAAGCCCCCACATTTGCTATTTTAAAACACAACAATGCTTGTGGTTTGGCTCAACGTGAAACCATTTCACAAGCTTATACAGATGCTTTAGCAGGAGATCCTGTTTCTGCTTTTGGAGGCGTTTTAATTGCCAATACTGAAATTGATGCTGCAACAGCTAGTGAAATTCATAAATTGTTTTGCGAAGTAGTGATAGCTCCGAATTTTTCAGCAGAAGCTATTGAGATTTTGAAAGGGAAGAAAAATAGAATTATTTTGGTGCTGAAAGATTTTTCTCGGGCAGATAAAATAGTCCGAACTTGTTTAAATGGAGTTTTGGTACAAGGTCGTGATAAGATTACAGATCATCAAGAAATGCTACAAACAGCTACTAAAAAAGAAGCTTCAAAAAGGGAAATAAGCGATTTGTTATTTGCATCAAAAATATGCAAACACACTAAATCCAATACCATTGTGTTGGCCAAAAACAATCAATTATTAGCTAGTGGAACTGGGCAAACTTCTCGTGTTGATGCACTTAACCAAGCTATAGCGAAGGCAAAAGCTTTTGGTTTCGACTTAAATGAAGCGGTGATGGCTAGCGATGCTTTTTTCCCATTTCCAGATTGTGTAGAGATTGCAAATAATGCTGGAATAACCAGTGTAATTCAACCAGGAGGGTCTATTAAAGACCAACTGAGTATTGATTTTTGTGACCAAAAAAATATGTCAATGTTAATGACCGGTACGAGGCATTTTAAGCATTAATTTTATTACTTTTAGCAACTGTTATTTTAATACCCTTTTTACCACCTTTATATTATGGGATTTTTTGATTTTCTTACCGAAGAGATTGCTATTGATTTAGGAACTGCAAACACCTTGATTATTCACAATGACAAAGTTGTTGTGGATAGCCCGTCTATTGTTGCTAAAGACCGAATTACTGGAAAAATTATTGCCGCTGGAAAAGAAGCTGCAATGATGCAAGGAAAAACACACGAAAACATCAAAACAATACGTCCACTTAAAGACGGAGTAATTGCCGACTTTGAAGCTAGTGAGCAGATGATTAGTATGTTTATTCGCGAAATTCCTGCGTTAAAGAAGCGTTTGTTTACGCCTTCTTTACGCATGGTAATTTGTATTCCTAGTGGAATTACCGAAGTAGAAATGCGTGCAGTAAAAGATTCAGCGGAACGGGTAAATGGTAAGGAAGTTTACCTCATTCATGAACCTATGGCAGCAGCTATTGGTATTGGGGTAGATATTATGCAGCCTAAAGGAAACATGATTGTTGATATAGGTGGTGGTACAACAGAAATTGCCGTAATCGCACTTGGCGGAATTGTGTGCGATAAGTCTGTTAAAATAGCTGGAGACGTATTTACCAACGATATTATTTACTATATGCGAACACAGCACAATTTATTTGTGGGTGAACGTACTGCAGAAAAAATTAAGATTCAGATCGGTGCAGCTACAGAAGAATTGGAGTCTGTTCCAGACGACATGTATGTACAAGGTAGAGACTTGCTTACGGGAAAACCTAAACAAGTTGAAATTTCTTCTCGTGAAATTGCAAAAGCCTTAGATAAGTCCATTTCTCGTATTGAAGATGCTGTCATGGAAACCCTTTCCCAAACTCCACCCGAGTTGGCAGCCGATATTTACAATACCGGGATTTATCTTGCTGGGGGAGGTTCTATGTTACGTGGTTTAGATAAACGCCTTTCACAAAAGACAGATTTACCAGTTTACATTGCAGAAGACCCTTTAAGAGCTATTGTACGCGGTACGGGAATTACCCTAAAAGACCTTGACCGATACAAGACTGTATTAATTAAGTAAACTAACTTGAATGTATGCAGCAAATTTTCAACTTTATTGTAAGGTTTAAAACCGGGTTGACGTTTCTGTTACTTTTATTTGTAGCCCTATCTTTAACCATTGAAGCGCATTCTTACCATACTTCAAAATGGATTTCTTCTACCAATTTTATTAGTGGATCTATTTATGAATGGCAAGCAGAAGTGACAGATTACATCGGCTTAAGATCTGAAAACAATAAATTGACTAAGGAAAATACAAGACTAAGAAATAAGCTTGTTAATTTACAACAAAGTGCTTTAAATGTTGCAGATACCTTAATAAACAAGGACACTATTTATTCAAGCTTTCCCGTAAAATTAATTCGGAATTCCTATTTAAAAATGGATAATTATTTGTTGCTGAACAAAGGGAAAAAAGATGGAGTAAAAGAGAATATGGGGGTGATTTCCAGTCAAGGAATTGTAGGAATAGTTGAAGAAACTACAGCAAATTACGCACGGGTAATTTCTATTCTGAATGGAAATATTTCAATTAATGCAAAGCTGAAAAAAACGAATCATTTTGGATCCTTAACTTGGAATGGGCGAAATCCAAATTTGGTTGCTTTAATAGATGTACCAAGGTCAGCAAAAATTCAAGTAGGAGATACTGTAGTTACAGGAGGAAACTCTTTAATTTTCCCAGAAAACATACCCATTGGCAGAATTGAAGATTTTCAACTCAACCCAAATCAGGGATATTACGATATAAATATTAAGCTATTTAATGACATGACTAGTTTAAAAAATCTATACGTAATTCAATTTAATAGAAAAGAAGAAGCCAGTTTCCTTCTAGAAAAACAGGAAACAGATGAATAATTACGGCTTACATATTTTGCGTTTTGTAAGCTTGGTGTTATTGCAAGTATTAATATTAAATAACATCATGCTTTTTGATTTTGTAAATCCTTACATCTATCCGCTTTTTGTTATCTTATTACCCTTAAACTTAAATCAAATTAAAGCTTTGATTTTGGCTTTTGTGATGGGCTTAAGTATCGATTTGTTTCAAGATACCGGAGGAGTTCATGCTGCCGCATGTTTGGTAATCGCCTACCTAAGGCCTCTGGTTTTACGCTTTTCTTTTGGTATAAATTACGATTATCAGACCCTTAAATTTTACAACGAAGGTTTTAAACAACGCTTCAACTATTTGGCAATTATGATATTTATGCATCACATCGTGATGTTTTCTTTTGAAGCATTTTCGTTTCAATATGCTTTGTTAATTTTAAAAAACACTTTGTATTCTGGATTGTTTTCGCTATTCTTAATGTTATTAGTCATTCAGTTAATTAGAAAAGATAAATGAGAAAAGCACTTCCAATTGCCTTAATTAGTTTAATTACCATTATTTTTTTAGGAAGGTTAGCCTATCTGCAATTGATTGATGATTCTTACAAAACAGCAGCAATAGATTTTGCTACTAAAAAAGTATATGATTATCCTCAGCGTGGTTACATGTTCGATAGAAACGGAAAGCTGTTGGTCGCAAATCAGCCTGCTTATGATGTTATGGCCGTTCCTCTTGATGTTCGCCCTTTTGATACCTTAGCATTTGCTAATATTTTAAACATTACTCCACAACGATTAAAACTTCAACTTAATAAAGCTTGGACTTATTCACCTAGATTACCTTCAATTATAACTCCGCAGCTTACCAAAAAAGAGTATGCTTACCTACAAGAGCAGCTTCATCAATACAATGGATTTTATATTCAGAAAAGACAATTAAGAGATTACCAAACTTCACACGGAGCAAATTTCTTGGGTTATATTGCTGAAGTAAATCAACGCGATTTAGACAATAAACCGTACTACCAATCTGGAGATTTAATAGGTAGACAAGGCGTTGAAAGTCAATACGAGGAACTTTTACGCGGTATAAGAGGAGTGAAGTATTACCAACGAGATAATTTCAACCGAAACATAGGTAGTTATGAAGACGGTATTTATGATACCATTTCAGAAAAAGGAATCGATCTAACTTTGACCATAGATATTGATTTACAGACTTACGGTGAAGAATTAATGGAAAACAAACGCGGTGGAGTAGTAGCAATAGAACCTTCAACAGGTGAAATTTTAGCCTTGGTCACCGCTCCCAATTACGATCCAGATGAATTGGTAGGAAGAAAACGGTCTAAAAATTACACTAGAATGTGGTATGATAGCATATCTAAACCATTATATGACAGAGGTTTGCAAGCGATGTATCCGCCAGGTTCACCATTTAAAATTTTTACAGGATTGGCAGCTCTACAGGAAGGTGTTATCAGTGTAAATGAAAGAGTTTCCTGCTATGGAGGCTATAGTTACGGTAGAAGCGCAAGAATGGCATGTCATGGACATTCAAGTCCCGTTGATATGATTTCTGGAATTGCATATTCCTGTAATTCTTACTTTGCACAGATTTACAGACGTACAATAGAAAAGCCAGAAACACCTCAGTTGGGCATTGAAGCTTGGAGTAAACACATGAAAAGTTTTGGTTTTGGAAATTTTCTAGGATACGATTTACCCGCAGGTAGGAAGGGCAGAATTCCAGATTCTACCTACTACAATTGGGCATACCGATATCCTACATACAAATGGTATGCAACCGCAACACTTTCTAATGCTATAGGTCAAGGAGAAATTGAGACTACACCGATTCAATTAGCCAACGCAATTGCTGCAGTTGCTAATAAGGGCTGGTTTTATAGACCCCACATTTTAAAAGAAATGAACGGAAAAGCTATTGTAGATTCAGTTTATAATGTGAAAAATGAAACTTCAATAGATAAAAAATATTTCGAGCCTATTATTGAAGGAATGCATGATGTATACAAGTATGGAACTGCAAGATACTTAGGAGTAGAAGATATTGAGATTTGTGGAAAAACAGGAACAGTTCAAAATTATGCTATCGTAGATGGGGAGCGAAAACAACTAACAGACCATTCTATTTTTGTAGCTTTTGCCCCAAAAGATAATCCGAAAATAGCCATTGCAGTTTTTGTTGAAAATGGATATTATGGTGCTCGTTATGCAGGAAGAATAGCCAGCTTAATGATTGAAAAATATTTGAAAGGAAGCATTAGCAGAACAGACATGGAAAATTGGCTTCTTTCTAGAAGTCTTGAAGACGAATACGCAAAACCATACAGCGGTGAACCTTTTGAAATAAATCAATAATTTGAAATCCATTATTAAATTTGATTGGCTTAGTATTTTTATAATACTGTTTTTGGTTGCTATGGGGTGGGCAAATATTTACTCTACCACATTAACAGAAGAAAACACCCATATTTTTGACATTACTAAACTATATGGTAAGCAACTTCTCTGGATAGGAATGGGAACTTTTTTGGTGATATTAGTACTGTCTATTGAAGCTAAATTTTACCAACGTTTTGCGAGTATTATTTACGTCTTAGCTTTGCTTCTATTGCTCGGCTTACCTTTTTTTGGAAAAACCATAGCAGGACAAACTGCATGGTATTCATTTGGGAGTTTTAGCATTCAACCAGCAGAATTTGTAAAAGCTGCTGTAGCTTTAGCCATAGCTAAATACCTTACTGGTATAAATGTAAATTTGAATAATTTTAAAGATCAATTACAAGTTTTAGTCTTGATGATTTTACCCATGGGGCTTATTATGTTGCAGCCAGACGCGGGAAGTGCTTTAATTTATGTAGCCTTTATTATTCCTTTATACCGTGAAGGATTACCCAGTTTTTACCTTGTTATAGGAAGTATTGCTGTTGCTATATTTCTGACTAGTATTAAATTTGGCGCATTTTATGTTAGTGGAGTCATTCTTTTATTGGCATTACTCATCTTATTTTTTAAACGAAAATCTAAACCCAAATACTTAGTATATGCAGCAATTACAGCGATATGTATTGGTTTTTCATTTTCTACGAATTTCATTTTCGAAAAGCTTTTGCAGCCACACCACAAAGATAGATTTGAACTCATTTTAGGCATGAAATCAGATCCATCTGGCGCAGAGTACAATATTTATCATAGTAAAGTAGCTATTGGTAGTGGAGGTTTTTTTGGAAAAGGATGGCTTCAAGGAACACAAACAACGGGAGGTTACGTACCTGAGCAACATACCGATTACATTTTTAGCGCTGTAGGAGAAGAATGGGGTTTCTTAGGAAGCAGCCTAGTTGTTTTATTATTTTGCTTCTTAATGCTTCGGCTTTGGTTTCTTGCTGAACGCCAAAAGTCTACATTCAGTAGGATATACGGCTACAGTGTAGTTGGAATTTTATTTTTCCATTTTGCTGTCAATATTGGAATGGTAATCGGCTTATTTCCAACGGTAGGTATACCACTTCCGTTTTTTAGTTACGGTGGATCTGGTTTATGGGGTATGTTGATTTTGATATTTATTTTTCTTAAATTCGATGCCTCTAGAATGGAATTGTAATGAAAGATTTTGTTGAATATCAAAGCATAGTTGACCAAAAATCAGTCAAGTGGATTTTTAGAATTTCATTTGTGATTTATTTTATAGGAATTATTGTAGGCTGGTTTAAAGAAAGAGCACTTTCAGAAGCATTCTTGGTAATTTTAATAGGAACCGCTATACTCTATTTTATATTTCTTAATATGAAAATGAAAACTGTTATTACCTCTAAACACCTAGAAATAAACCATCCATTTATTGGAAGGTATCTTATTCCTATTTCTAAAATAGAATTAATAGACTTAATTACTCATGCCAATCTACCTAATAATAGAAGAACCTTTCATTCTAAATTAGGAACCTTATATCGTATGTTTGGAAACGAAGGTTTGCTAATTTATACCCAGTCTGGCACAAAGTTTTTCCTTGGAAGTCAGCGCGTAGAACTTTTAAATGAAAAACTAAGCCAATGTAGAAAGCAGTTTACAATTGGTTTGGTTTAGCTTCTTATTCTGTATATTTGAAATTTATAGTTTCTGAATAATATGGAATATCTGTATATAAAATCACTACACTTAATTTTTGTAATTACTTGGTTTGCAGGTTTGTTTTACATGCCTAGGTTGTTTATATATCATATTGAAGCTGCACAAAGACCACCAAACGAAGCTCAGCTATTAACAGACCAATTCAAATTGATGTGTAGACGTTTGTGGAATATCATCACTTGGCCATCTGCAATTTTAGCTACTTTGTTTGCAGTTTGGCTGCTTGTTTTGCAACCCGGCTGGCTTCAAAGTCCTTGGATGCATATTAAACTTGGCTTTGTTGTGCTTTTGTTTATGTACCATATCAAGACCCATTTAATCTTTAAGCAATTTCAAAAAGACATTATAAAATGGACTTCAAACCAAATGCGTTTGTGGAATGAAGGTGCTACCTTAATTTTATTTGCGGTGGTATTTTTAGTGATTACCAAAACAACAACCCATTGGTTATTTGGTTTAGGTGGATTAATAGGTTTAGCATTGCTGTTGATGTTGGGCATTAAATTGTACAAAAATTACCGAACTAAAAAAGGAGAACAATAAAAACTAGATGAATACTTCTTTACGTACGCGCATTTTTTTATCCATGATTTTCTTGGTGTTGGCTGCTTCTGTCCTCATCGCGGGGATTACCATTTATCAATATAGCGAAGAATCTAAGGCTTTACATATTGATAAATTGGAACGAAAAGAAAAGGCCATAAAGTCGAATATTCAATTTATTTTTAGAAAGACTTACTATCCTGTAAATACAGAAAGTTTAAATCTGATTTTCAAGGAAAGAATTTATGAAATTCAAGAAATACATAATGAGGAAATTGATATTTATGATTTAAATGGAAATTTGATTAAATCCTCTCATGCTTCCAGTTTACACCAAGATAGTTTACGACTTGAAATCAAACCTGAAATTTTAAAGGAGTTAGAAAGTTCTTCAGATAAAAGAGTGGTAACGGATTTTAAAGTAGAAGGACAACGCTACCAATCGCTTTACACCTACATAACGGATGCTTATTTTAAACCTATCGGGATATTGAATATTCCTTATATTGAAGATGATGGTTTTCTAGATGCCAATTTAAAGGATTTTTTCAAGTTATTGCTTCAGGTGTATTTGCTGATGTTTTTGGCAGCGATAGCCATTGCTTATTTGCTGTCTAACTACATCACTAAGTCTCTGAAAATTGTTGGACAGCGTATTACTCAAACTAAATTTGATAAACAAAATCAAAAGATAGGAACAGAAAAATTAAGTGTAGAACTCAAACCGATTATAAATGCGTACAATAAAGTAATAGATGAATTGGAGGAAAGCGCAACCAAACTAGCTAAATCTGAAAGAGAACAGGCTTGGCGGCAAATGGCCAGACAAGTAGCGCACGAAATAAAAAACCCGTTGACACCTATGCGGCTAACGGTTCAAGATTTTGAGCGCAGATTTAATCCAAACGAGCCAGATGCCATTCCAAAGTTAAAAGAATTCACACAGAAAATAATTCAACAAATTGATACCTTAAGTTCGATTGCATCAGCATTTTCTAACTTTGCTAAAATGCCAGCACAACAAAATAAATTGATAGATGTTTCTGAAACCATTAAATTGGCAACAGGAATTTTTAGTGATGAAAACCTAAGCATTTCTCTTCCAGACGAAAAAATCTACATTAATTTTGATAAAACCCAATTGATAAGAGTAGTTACTAATTTATTGAAAAATGCCGTTCAAGCAACTGCTGAAAAGAAGGACCCTAAAATTGTAGTTCAGGTTTACCAAAATTCAGATTTTGTATTTTTAAGTGTTTCAGATAATGGTATTGGTATAGACAATGCACTTCATGAAAAAATATTCGAGCCTAAGTTTACGACCAAAACAAGTGGTATGGGTCTAGGTTTAGGAATGGTTAAAAATATAGTTGAAAATTACAAAGGCAGTATTAGCTTTAAATCACAAATCCAAAAAGGAACCACATTTACAATTCAAATCCCAAAAAAATAACATTATGAATTTTGAAAACATTATTTTAGAAGTAGAAAACCAAGTTGCTAAATTGACAATTAACAGGCCAAAAAAACTAAATGCTTTAAATAGAGCTACTTTGTTAGAAATTCATGAAGCATTAAAAACTTGTAAAAGCAATGACGAAGTAAAATTAATAATACTTACTGGAGCTGGCGAAAAAGCATTTGTTGCTGGAGCAGATATCGCTGAATTTTCTGATTATACCGTTAAAGAAGGAATGGATTTAGCCGCTAAAGGTCATGCCTTAGTCTTCGACTATATAGCAAATTTTCCTAAACCTATTATAGCAGCAGTAAATGGTTTTGCTTTAGGTGGAGGTTTAGAGCTGGCTATGGCAGCACATTTTAGAATTGCCAGCAAAAACGCAAAATTAGGTTTGCCAGAAACCTCATTGGGCGTAATACCCGGTTATGGAGGAACTCAGCGTTTGCCACAATTAGTGGGAAAAGGAAGAGCTATGGAAATGATTATGACCGCCAAAATGATTTCTGCTAAAGAAGCATTAGCATACGGTTTAGTCAATCATGTTTGTGAATTAGAAGAATTAGATGATAAAGTAAACAGCATAGTTCAAAAAATATTGGGGAATTCCTTGCAAGCAATAGAAGCAGCAATTAAAGCTGTAAATGATGGTTATGTAGATGGAGTAAACGGATTTGAGTCTGAAGTTGAAGCCTTCGGTAAAGCTTTTGGAACATCAGATTTTGAAGAAGGAACTACTGCTTTTTTAAACAAGCAAAAGCCTAATTTTAAATAGGTTTATGTTTTTTAAGCTATTGCGAGTGTGCTTATTTTGCAAGCGCCATACTCGCAATACTAATTTTTACATCTTTTATTTTCAATAGTTCACGACTACAGGCCTCAAGAGTTGCTCCTGTGGTAATAATATCATCTACAAGCAAAATGTGTTTTGGTGTTTTGTGGATGTCAATTTCAGTCAGAAAAAAATCACTTTGGGTAACTTTAGTTCGCGCAATTCTATTTTTAAATACCTGAGTTCTGCTTTTATGATTTCTTAAAAGTAAATCTTTAATACACTTTGCATTCAGTTGGTTTGCCAAAGCATCTGCATATTTATCAACTTGGTTATATCCACGTTCTCTCCTCCTTTTTTTGTGAATAGGTACCGGAACAATACAGTCAAACACATTTCTCCATCCGTTTTCTGAAAGTAACTTCGCATGCCAATTCCCAAGGACTTCACCTATTTTTTGGTTACCACGGTATTTTAAGTCGTGCAATAAGTTTTGTACAATACCACTTTTTTCGTAATAAAATAAGCTAGAAGCTTTTTCTATAGGAATTCTGCCGTAAAACACTTTTTTAGTTTCGTTTTCTTCAATATGAACATCTTTTGTAAGGGGTAAATCATTTCTACAAGCAGTACAAAAACAGTTTTCATGCTTATGAAGCGCTTGGTCACAGCAAGCACAAATAACAGGAAACAAAAGATTTAAGAAATCCTGAACCATATCTTGATAACAAATTAAGTTCAACCATAATTAACAACTATAAAAATAAGAATTTTTTGTGGTTTAAGAAATATTTTAGATATTTACATTATAATTTAATTACAAATTTTATTTGTTAATTAACTAACGAATCATATCTATTTTGCTGAGAATCAAGATTATATTTTTAAGAGCTTTTAGGAAACTAGCTCAAAACTACGTTCCAAGATCTGTTATTTTATTGATAGATGCTTTCATCGCTTTTTCATCTTTACAATTGGCATTTATTCTTATCAGAACAGTACAACCAATTTCTAGTTCATACTTTGGCTTAATCATCTTAGATAAAGAGTTATTTATCATGTTTGGCATTCAGCTAATTTACTTTTTTGTATTTAATTCTTATGCTGGAATCGTCAGATATACAGGATTTAAAGATGCGTTTAGGCAACTACAAACCACCTTTTTTACGGTTATTACTGCTTTAATTTTAAATCAAATTTTATTTGAATTATATGATGAGAAACTAATTGTAAACGCAGGAATAATTGTGTATGGTTTCGTCGCTTTTTCGTCGCTGTATTTTTTTAGAATATTAGTAAAACGCGCTTACCAACTTATTCAGTCTTCAAAAAGCACCTTGAATGCTTATATATTGGGAACAGATCTTACAGATGTAGCAATTGCTGAAAGTATTATATCAGACACCCAAAAGAAATTTGAAATTGTAGGCTTTATATCAGATAATAATAAACCTAAGAAAACCAGGATTTTTACCCTGCCAATTTTTAGTTTAGAACAATTAGTTGCCAAAGCAAAAAAGGATGCTTGTGTTATTGTTTCTGCTGAAAAGCTTCAGAAATTAAATACTTCCAACCCCACACTAATTAACGAGCTTTTAGAGCTTAATCTAAAAATTTATAAACTTCCTGAGTTACAAGATTGGGATGATAATTCTATTTCTTCTGGAATTAAAAAAGTCAATTTAGAAGACTTATTGCAACGAAGTCCTATTAAGTTGAATAAAGACAAATTAAGAGGATTATATGAATCTAGGGTGATTTTAGTAACGGGAGCAGGTGGGTCTATCGGTAGCGATATAGTAAGACAACTTATTCCATTTGAACCTAAAAAAATCATTTTACTAGATCAAGCTGAAACTCCACTTCACCACATGAGTGTTTTTTTAGATAAGGAACATCCTGAAATAAATTATGAAAAGATCATAGCAGATGTAACTAATCTAAGCCGTTTAAGCTATGTATTTGAAACTTTTTCACCAGAAATTGTTTTCCACGGAGCAGCCTACAAACATGTTCCTATGATGGAGGCAAATCCTATTGAAGCTTTAATGGTGAATTACTTAGGAACTAAAAATTTGGTTGACTTATCACAAAAATTTAAAATTAAACGTTTCGTTTTTGTTTCCACAGATAAAGCTGTAAATCCAACCAATATTATGGGTGCTTCTAAGCGTAGTGCAGAAATATATGTACAATCGGCTAGCAGAAGTAAATTAAATCAAACTGCTTTTATTACCACTCGTTTTGGAAATGTCTTAGGATCTAATGGTTCAGTTATCCCTCATTTCAAAAAACAAATTGAAGCAGGAGGACCAGTAACTGTAACTCACCCTGATATTACAAGATATTTTATGACCATAGACGAAGCTTGCCAATTGGTATTAGAGGCTGGTGCTATGGGTAAAGGAGGCGAAATTTTTGTTTTTGATATGGGTAAACCTATTAAAATTGTAAGTTTAGCAGAACAAATGATTCGCTTATCTGGTTACGTTCCTAACCAAGACATGAAAATTGTGTTTAGTGGCTTAAGACCAGGAGAAAAATTATATGAAGAATTGTTGGCAGATGCAGAAAACACTCAGCCAACCCATCATAAAAAAATATTAATTGCAAAATCTTCTTTTGAATTTCATTCTGAAAACTATCAATTAATTGAAGACTTAACCGAAAGTATTAAATCCTGTAGATCTAATGCTTCCATAAAAATATTGAGAGCCTTAGTTCCAGAATACACGCCTACACCTAATAGTGTAACTAAAAAAGTAGTAGCCTAAAATATAGGATACACTTTCCAACTATTTATTTTCTCTGCAACTTTAGAGTTTACGTAGCTCAGTAGTTCTTCATCAGCCTCGGTAAAAGCATTAAGTGTATTGGAATCGATGTCTATTTGTCCAATATTTTCCTCCTTATAAAACAAAGGGATTACTATTTCAGATTTCACATTTATGTTACACGAAATGTAATTGTCTTGTGCTTGTACATCTGGCACTAAAAAATTTTGATTGCTTTCTGCAACTTGGCCACAAATACCTTTTCCAAAAGGGATAATTTCATGGTCGGTAGGAATTCCTGCAAAGGCTTTTAATTTCAATTCTTTTTTGTCGCCGTTTTTAAAGTAAAATCCAACCCAATCATAATGACTGATCTCTTTTTTTAAAATTTCGCAAAGCAAATTTAGCAGCTCGTCTAAGTCTTTTGCTTTTTCGCTGAGGTCATTTATCTTGGTTTTTAAATCTTTCATTTTCCTTTTTTTTGCAAAAGTATATCTATTTTAATGTAAAGCATTTCTTTTAATGCTTATTTTTGTTTCAACAATTCAAAAAGCAGGAAAGTTGAAAGTAACATTTATTCAAAAAAATAAATCGGTAATAAAGTTTCTACTTATTTTTTTTGGAAGCTATTTGCTTTTAGCTGGAGGGTATAAACTGTATTTACATCTCAGCGAATCTGGCGCTTACTTTCCAGATTATGTTACCTACTTAGTAGCTACGCAATCTGAAAATCTTTTGCAAAGTTTTGGTTACGAAACTTTTAGTATCCCTTATGAAAAGAATCAATCTATACGTCTAGCTCTAGATAATAGATTTGTAGTGCAAGTAATTGAGGGCTGTAACGGAGTAAGTGTTATTATTTTATTTGTGTCTTTTGTACTTTCCTTTTTTTCAGGTTGGAAAAAAACACTATTATTTATTTTCGGTGGATCTGTTTTAATATATGCGCTTAATGTTTTACGTGTTGCCCTCATTACCATGGGGATTTTTCATTATCCCGAGTATACTGAATTGCTTCACGAAATTTTATTCCCTCTTTTTATTTACGGCATTGTCTTTTTATTGTGGGTCATCTGGGTGAGACAATACAAAAAGCCTAAAAAAGCAGAAGATGAATAAGGCAGTAAAAACAAGCTTAATCCTTTTTTCTTTTTTATTGTTAGCGCTTATAAGAGCCTTTCAAACCGAACTTTTTACAGATCCTTTCATTGCATTCTTTAAAGGGAATTATGCTTCAAAACCACCGCCAATTTTAGATGAAATTAGCTTGTATATCAACACTGCCTTTCGTTACTTTTTGAATACAGTTGTGAGCTTATTCGCCATTTACATTGCTTTTCCAAAAAAATCTATCCTTAAATTTTCAGTTGTGTTTTATGTTTTTGCGTTTGTAGTATTAATGACCGTAAAAATTATTTTGATACAACAACTTCAACCTGATTTGTACAGCACTTTCTTTTATGTACGTAGATTTTTAATTCAACCTTTATTTGTCATTATTTTGTTACCCGCTTTTTATTATCAAGAAAAGCTTCAAACAGAAAAGGTTTAGTATAACAAAATTTGGTTTCGACATATT
>Ga0307972_1000564_pt1 | contig 20381 bp, 20 predicted proteins | sample OrgLakmetagen780_FD_201848 | JGI IMG/M metagenome (GOLD analysis project Ga0307972, IMG submission 201848) | Saline water microbial communities from Organic Lake, Antarctica - #780 | ecosystem: Environmental > Aquatic > Non-marine Saline and Alkaline > Saline | place: Antarctica: Organic Lake...
GTTCCGATTTGCTCTGGCTGCCGATGTCACGGGTAATCGGGCGCACAACCCCTTGGGCGTGCTCAAACTGGTAGATGGTGTCTTGCAGCTGCCTGTCCAGCACCGTGCGATCCGTTACCACAATGACCGAGCTGAACAGCTTGTAGCCCTCGGCATCATACAGCTGGGCCAGCTGATGGGCGGCCCAGGCAATAGAGTTGGACTTGCCAGACCCGGCACTGTGTTGCACCAGATAGCGTTTGCCGGGGCCTTCTTCCCGGGTGGCGCCCACGAGTTGGTTGACTACATCCCACTGGTGGTAGCGGGGGAAGATCATGGTCTCTTTGGTGGTGCGCTTGCCGTGGAAGTCGTCCTCGGTTTTCTTTTCCAGGTGCAGAAAACGCCCGATCACTTTCAGCCAGGCATCTTTCTGGAACAGTTGCTCCCAGAGATAAGCGGTGGCATAGCTGTTTTCATCCGGCGCCTGAGGGTTGCCCGCGCCGCCTTCTTCAGTGCCACGATTGAAAGGTAAAAAGAAGGTGTCTTTACCGGCCAGCCGGGTGGTCATAGCGACCTGATCCTGGCTTACGGCAAAATGCACCAGGGCGCCACGCTTGAAGGTGAGCAGGGGTTCGGGCTTGCGGGTGATGGGGTCTTTGACCGGGCGATCCCTGCGGTACTGGCGCTTGGCGTTCTCTACCGACTGCTTGAATTCGCTTTTCAGCTCCAGGGTGGCGGTGGGCAGGCCATTCACGAACAGCACCAAATCCAGGCGCGGATTGTATTCGCCTTCCCGGGCATGGGGGGAGTAGGGCACCTCTTCCACCACTCGCAGGCGGTTGGCGCTGTAGCGTTTCAGGGCGTCCGGGTTCATGCCATGGTCGGGCCGAAAGCTGCATAGATCGACTTTTACACCCGGCAACTTAAAACCGTGGCGTAGCACCTCTAAAGTGCCGCGCTTATCCAGTTCCCGGGTGGTGGCTTTAATCAGCACCTGCTCCGGGTTCTGCGGGTTGTTTTTGCAGAACTTTTCCCAGCGATCCGGGTAAGCCGTCTGGAAGTAGCCAACCAGGTCTTCCGGATAAACGGCGTTCACCTTGTCGTAATCCGACGCCTTACCGATTAACCAGCCCTGACTCTCAAGGGCGGAAATGATGTCGTTCTGGAATACTCTTTCGCGGGTGTCTGCCATGACGGCTCCTTATTATGGCCGGGCTTGCGTAGCCTGGCTCAACGATCCTCGCGGGTGTGCCACAGTCGCAAAATGAAAATGACACTATCCTGAATTTCATACCGAATTTCGTAATGACCCACTTGTAGTCGCCGAACGTCTCTGGGGTCAAACTGATGCAGCGACTCGCCAAGGCGTGGACTATCGATGAGCAGAGTGACACCGTGAGTCAAAGACCGAACAACGTTAATTGCAGCAGGCTTGTTCACCGGCTGCAAAAACTCATAAAGCCGGGCAAGATCCGACATGGCTTTATTCGTCCATTGAAGCTCCATCAACGGGGAACAGGCAGTGGCTGATCGGAACCCAGACTGTCGGCCCAGGCCAATACCGCTTGGTGGTCAATCACCTGCCCAGCGTCGACGTCAGACAAGGCCTCTTGTGTTAGCCGGTCACGCTCATCTTCCCGGGCAATCCAGTCAGCCAGGGCCTGCTTCACAATCCACCCTTTCGAGCGCTCCAGGCGCTGAGCAATAAGCCCCACCTTGTCGGCCATAGAAACCGGCACATGGGCGGTCATAACACGGGTATCTGTCTTGGTCATAAGAGCACCTTCCAAGTCTGTGATTCATTGTTATTTAGTATAAATCAATGTGAATCACATTGTCGCCTATGGTTAGCTATTAGGGTTTCAGGTCTGGTTGTGGCTCATACTAGTGTTTACACTTCTGCGCCTCGCACTTCCTTACAAAAGACAGGTTCATCCACCGGTGGCCGCCAGTCGCGTACATCGATTTTGCCGGTGACGGCGGCGGAGATCAGTGCGGAACGACGTTCCAAAATTAATCTAGTTGAAGCTCTAGCTGTATCTATCAGTGTGGCAAATTGCCCTGAAGCCTCATGGATATAATCAAGAATCGTTTTTTGTTCTCGGACCGGTGGCATTGGGAGCTTGATTTTTCCAAGAGTCTCAGTGTTTAGGTTCTGCATTGTTGAACCTTTTGATTCGAGAGACAGCTCTGAAACTACCCCTTTGGAACTAATCAATAAATAAGCATATTCTGGGTCAAGCTGGCTTGTAAGTTTCGCCTTAAGACTGCCGGTACCACAAAGCCAGCCGGCCTGTTCGTCGACGATTATTGCACAACGGCCTAGCTCTCCTCTCCGAGCCAGAATTATATCGCCAGCAGCTAGTGCATGCCTTTTCAGTCGTTTCCAAGTTGTTTCGTCGACAGATAGTTGACGCGCGATAAGCTTTCAGGGGAATGTCATTTAAAGAGCGCGGCGAAGCCCTTAACGCGCGATAGCTGGAGACGGTGCAACCATAGCAGCGATAAGCGAGGCACCGTCTTTGCTTTCTGGTGTCACTGCCGATATGCAGACCCGATACCGCGAAGGCATTATGGAGGCGCTCGCACCTCAAGAGACGGCGGCAAAGGCTGAATTGTTTGAAGCGTTCGATGCTGGACTGACAGCGCTGGGAATCGTCAACAAATCCATCGAGAGCGGGTACGACCCCGCCAAATTGCGAGCGATCGAGGAAGCCGAATCTCAGAGCGCCGAAGCCTCTCGGAGTCTGGACAGTTCTTATAATCCGGTACCGGCTGACGCTGATTGAAAGTGGAGGCGGTAGATTGCGGCAGGGATGCCGGGCTTGCCTGAATCGATGCTATGGGCTGACGTCTTGCGGTTGCTGGTATTTGATGCGCGCAATTACTGGCGGTGCCAACAGGGGCAAAGTTTACATGCTGACGGCTATCATCTTGAGCAGGCGTTCGATGACCTGGTGAGGTGTGGGCCAATGATTCGGCATTGTTGCAGCTTTCTGGATCTTGACGCGGATTGGATTTCAGAGGAGTTTATTCGGTGGTGTGAGCAGGCTGGTTAGGGGCTGCAATAATTTTGCACCCACAACGCGGCGTGAAAAGGTCGAGATTGCGAGTCGCATTGAGGCGGCGTTGGCTAGGAGGGTAGGTATCAGTCATGATTCAAATAGTCAGATATCTGACGAGGCTGAAACTGGAAGGTCAGATGATATTGCAGCGAAAGCCGTAGGATGGAGTCGCTAGACTAGGCCGCTAGTTGATGTAGAGGATGTAGCACGCGCGCGAGACTGATGATTTCCATACACCGATCCCACCGATGTTAGCAAAACCTACGAGTCGCACGAACTACGGAAGTATAGACGGTCAGCTGAAAGTGGAAGTATTGAAATGGGCTCCACTACATCAGAGACGCCTGCATCTTCGTACAGTCTTTGCTCTTGGCAGTACAAAGTGCTTTCTTGCCGTCCGTGAACTGAACGATAAACGTAACGTCTTTGCCTCTGCCGCCTGCGAGGAGCCCAGCGAGCAGTCCTACCGGCCCGAGGAGCGCAGCACCCGCAACACCCCAGCCAACTGTTCCACCGATTCGTTTTACGGCATCCTCACTGGCGATTTCAAGCGTTTCAATCTGATTTCCGGTGTACTTTTCTTGTGCTATCAAAGCGCCTTCTTTTGGCATGAAGAACGTGCCTGACAAGAATTGCCCCGACGCCCCTTTGCCAAAATCTCCCGCGTGAATCTTGAGTTGTCCGAACATACGCAATACTCCTTTGCTGAAAGAAGACTATAGCAGCATCCCCCATAACTCATCGACAAGCATGTTCAAGCAAGCGGCTTTTTTCAGGGTCGAAGATCACACATTGGTAACACCAAGTAATGGTCACACGCCAGATACAAAAAAAGCCACTCGGCTTACGCTATAAGTGACTAATTTTGTTGCAGTTTTTGGTAGGACTACCCAGATTCGAACTGGGGACCTCTACCATGTCAAGGTAGCGCTCTAACCAACTGAGCTATAGTCCTGAAGAACGTGAAGTATGATACCTGTACCGGGGTTCAGTGCAAGCCTTTTTAGCAAAAAGATAACGGATTCAATCAGTTACAGCCTTCGTCAATTGGCTAGCAGGCTGTACTAAACGGTCAAAACTCCTGATGTAGGCACTTTAACATCCCTGTTTTAACCAATGGCTTTGTTTCATGGTTTTAAAAAAGCTCTTAGCCAGCAACGCGCCAGCTTTGAACTTTTTCAAGGCCATTTTCATGGATCCAGGCGTTCAGTAACTTTGGAGCACGGGTCTTCTTTTCAACCGTTTCCAGGCTCATTGGGTGGCGGTAAACACCGGTTTCAAGCGCTTTGGCCGGTTGTGGGCGACCACGACCGACGGTCTTTTTGGGTTGTTTCTTAACATAGTCCTCAAAGAAACCAGCCAGGCGTTTTAAAAGTGCTGATTGTTTTTGGCGAACCAGTGTTTTGGTAATCCAGTCGCCAATCTTAACGCTGCGGCGGGAAAACAAATCTTCTTCAGTAACGCCGTACTCGCGCTCCAGCGTTGCCAGGTATTCCAGGTAGGCATTGAATCCGGCTTCTTTTTTCAGGGCGGTTTCTTTTAACTGAATCAGGTCTTCAAGTTCTGATTCGTATTTCTGAATTTCAGCATCAATGTTTAATGAGTCAATGCGAACAGCCGACTGTGTTTGTGTCATAAGCTTCCAGTGATCACGGTGGTTTATCTAATATGGGGAACGAGCGGTAACTCAACGTCAGTCAGTAACCTGTTATCAGGAAAGCATTTATACCTGAATTGCCGTGAAGCACGGTATTTTAGCCTTGACGCATTTATGGTTATGTCGAGGTTTTAATTGCTTTCACTATTTGGTTATTCAATAACATCATCGCTAATCATGATGATTCAACGCTAATTAACCTTTGAATCGAATTTTTCCGGTCTGGCCAGTTGCTGTTTCTGAGATCTGATGCCCGAAACAATAAATCGGATGAACATATCTTCTCACACCCGTTCGGAAGGCAATGCCCGGATTTGAACCCACAATGTAATAGTTAGTCTCGCAAAACTGGCCGTAATGCTCATTATGAGGTATCCGGGCCTGCAAGGTTCTTAACTAATAGTTACCCGCCGGTTCAAGCACGGAGAGGCATCACCGATGCGGCGAAAAGACTAATTTTGAATAACGCGGCAAATATTAGCCGATATCAATTTTACTTTCAATTGAACTTCCCGTTTTTAGTGCCGGAATTACAGTGATCGAATGATATGGCTTACTTTTCCGACCAGGCTGAGGGTTTCATGTTCAGGAATAATTTGTATATCGAAGTCCGGATGTCTGGGTATAAGCCGTGGTGTAGGGTTCCACTGCAGTTCGCGGACCATTAATTCGCCATTGTAGCCAGCCAATATAATATCACCCTGGTCAGCCTTGAGGCTGCGATCGACGATCAGGATATCTCCGGCGATGATGCCAGCATCAGCCATGGCCATGCTGTGTACCGACACCAGGATGCTGTGTTCCGGATTGCGGATGCACAGGCTGGCCAGATCAATGCCGGGAATATCGTGATCGAGCCCCTCGTCGTCCTCTATGGATTGACCCTCTACAAAGAGCGGCAAGTTTAACTGAGGGCCGGCTTCGCAGCGACCAAGCAATTGCACAGACATAATGACTCCTTATAATACTGTTTATATGTACAGTATGGTGGAGTCGGAACCTTTTGCCAACTGTTGCGTTTCACCCTGAGGGTTAGCTAGCTGGCCGGACAGATTCAGCGCCTCTGAGCATGGCCATAACGAGTTCTTCGGCATCAAATTTGGTCAGCGCTTCGTTGGCGCCAACCTGGGTGGCATAGCTGACGCTCATTTCGCTGTTCAACGAGGTGTGCAGAATGATGTAGGCACCGGCCAGTGCAGCATCATCTCTAATGTTAAAGGCGAGCTCGTAACCATCAAGGCCCGGCATTTCAATATCGCTGACCAGCAAATCAATCGGATGATTGTTACTGGCTTCCTGTTTCATGATATCCAGCGCCTCCATGCCATTATTAGTGACCTGGTAACTGATGTTCAGGTTATCAAGCGCGTCCGAAAGCTGCCGTCGGGCGACGTGTGAGTCATCAACCAGCAGGATGTTCAGTGGTTTTAGCTTTTCGCGCTGCACATCGGTGAGCACGGCAAAGCTTTTGCCAGCAGGCGCCGGATAGACAATAGAGAGCAACAGTTCGACATCGAGTAGTTGAATGGTCTGTTTTTCATCCATCAACAGACCGGTTAGAAACGCGTTTTTACCCAGCATGGACGGAGGTGTCTTGATGTCTCGCCAGTTGGTGTCGACAATGTGATCAATCTTGCGCACCAGAAAACCAATTTCGCGGCGCTGGCAATCGGTAACAATGATTGAAGCTGAGGCGATCTCCTCTGGAGATAGTGGCTGGTAACCGACGGCCGAAGCCATGTCTATAACCGGGATGGTTTTTCCTCGTATGGTCGTTACTCCAAGAACAGACGGGTGATCCTGAGGCATCTTGGTCAATTTGGCTGTGGGAATGATTTCCCGTATCTTGAGTGTACCGATGGCAAAGGTTTGGCGACCCGTCAGGTTAAACAGGAGTAACTTCTGGGCATGCTTGGCCTTACTGCTCATAGAAACCTCGCGAAAATCATAGAGTGCCTGGTCGGTAAAAACTGGTTGCATGATACTCTATCGGCCGAAGTTGACGAAACCCAAGGCTGAATTTGTTCCATCATCAACTGGTCTGATTAGGCTTCCAGTGCGAATCACTGTTGCATGGGGGTGGACCGGGTTTGGGGTTTGAACAGACCTTAGTACAGTGTTTTATCAACTTAATGAGTCTATTAAAGGGCTCATATAAAGGGCTCATAGCTCTGGATGGGATTTTTGGATTGATGAGCAAAGCTGCACAGCCGTGTTTTGTACTGGCGCTAATGGGTTTTGCCGTCTGCAGTCAGGCGAATAATGAAATCAGTCTTGGTGTTGGTTTTGCGGCACTCGATCAGGGATTGGGGCAGGGCTGGCGTGCATTGCCGGCACCCAGTCTTTCGATCAAGTATCAGGGCTTCAGCCTTGCAACTCGAGGTCCGGGTCTGGCCGCCGATCTGGTGCCTTCGCAAGCACTGTCGCTAGGGCCTCTGGTACGTTATTCAGGCGGCAGGTCCAGTCGCGACCTGCCCTCTGACTATCAAACCACCCAGCCCGACATACCGGCCTCTGCAGAAATTGGACTGACGTTCGGCTCGGGCATCCCCTGGCGTGTGATCGGTGTGCCATTGCCAGGAATTCTGACCGTTGGAGCCGACCTGGTAACCACATTACCGGGAGGCCATGAAACTGAAGTCTTTGCCCCTTCGCTGGGGTGGGTCAGTTCGGTGACACCGAGATTGACGTTGATTGGGTCCCTGGGTAGTCAGTGGGGAACCAAAGATAATATCAATACGTTTTTTGGCGTGGCCGGAGACCCCGAAACCGGTGTGGAGGCGTATCAGCCCGGGGCTGGCCTGAAAGACCTGAGCCTGAGTTTTATCACATCTTATAAGCACACTGCGCGATGGTCATCGTTTGGGCTGGTCTCGGTCAGTCGTTATCAGGGTGACGCAGCTCGCAGCCCGCTGGTAACAGAAACCGATTCACTGAACCGGTTATTTCTGGTTTTGGGTGTCAGTTACACCTGGTCGTTTGACTGATTACTTGCTAGACAAGTCAACCAGCTCATGCAACCGGGTCGCCCATTCACTCATGGAGTCGGCACCGCTTACTGAGCTGTGGGCCTGCGCTAACAGGTTATCGGCCAAACTGCTGATTCGGGTCAGTTGCCGGTTAATTTCTTCCGATACCTGGCTTTGCGCTTCAATCGATGTTGCCATCTGCTGGGTCATTTCGGCGATGCGACTTGCCTCAATCGTCGACTAAAAACACCGTCAAAGCTTTGGGGCCGTGGGCACCATAGACCAGTGTTTGCTCTATATCTGCAGTTTTGGACGGGCCGGAGATCAGCAGGGTATTGGTGGCCATGGGGCCTGTCCAGTCCTCTTCAGTGATTAGCTGGTACCAACTGCTGAACAGTCTGTTCACGGGTAGCACGACGATGTGCAGAGGAGGCACCAGCGACATCAGACGTGGCTCTTCGGCGCTGGGTATGACCACCACCGATCCGGTCTCCGCCAAACCGGCATGGCAACTTGTAATGGCGGCATCGGTTTGGTGAAACAGCTCACTTTTCCAGTCTTCGACCGGCCGGTCATACGCTTGCCAGTCAAGCGTCGGCGCGGCTGATTCAAGCGCGGGGCGAATTGGGTTGCCAGGGGCGATCAGAATGCGTGTGGCATCGGCGCGCTGTAACCGGCCCAGTATGGCCTGATTCAACCTGGAGGAATTAACCCGGTGTACTTCGCCATGGACTGAAGTTTGCTGCGCTGTAAAGCGGGTAATGCCATCCTCCAGTGACCAGCGACGAGTATCCATGACGCCGAAGTCGGGTTTGGTTGTTGCCGGATGAACTATCCGTTCGCGCAGTCGGTTCAATATGGTGTCGCGGGCAGAGGGTGTCATGATTTTTGCCTCCGTGAGCGCGATTTCATAGCGCTGTGCAGGGTCGTTTTTGCCAGAGTGGGGGCGGTGCGATAACGCGTCCAGCCGCCCAGACGTTTGGGGCTGAAGGAGCGCAAATAACTGGCGACACACGTGGCTTGCCGGTAAGCCCAGGCGTGGCGGTGCAGACTGCGCCACAATACCCAGATGATGGACTCAAGCGGCGCTCTCTTGCTGCCGTGACCGGTGACGGTAGAAGGACGAGTATGATCACCGTCAACCGCTTCGCGACGCAATCGGAGCAGTAATTTGGGTAACGGAATACGTACCGGACACACCTCGCCACAGGAGCCGCAAAGGGAGGAAGCGCTCGCAAAGTCGGGCGTTTGTTGCAAGCCGAGCATTTGTGGCATCAGTACCTGGCCAATCGGGCCGGGATAGACAGTACCATAGGCATGACCGCCAATACGGGTGTAAACCGGGCAGTGGTTCATACAGGCACCGCAGCGAATACATTGCAGCGTCTGGGCGAGTTCTTCGTCCTGGTAAATGTCTGAGCGCCCATTGTCGACCAGGACCAGATGCACCGCTTCGGGGCCATCTTTTTCCCCTGGCTGTCGGGGCCGGCTGATCATGTTGACATAGGTAGTGATCGACTGGCCGGTAGCCGACCGGGTCAGCAAACTCAGCAGGGGTGCTACATCGGTCAGGTGGGGAACGACCTTTTCGATGCCGGTTACCGCAATGTGGCAGGGTGGTGTGGTGGTGGTCAGGCGGCCGTTACCTTCGTTTTCAACCAGACACAATGTGCCGCTGTCCGCCACAGCAAAGTTGACACCGGATATGCCTACGTCGGCCTGCATGAATTTCTCACGCAATTGCTGGCGAGCCTGGTCGGTCAGGTAATGGGCATCTTCGCGTTGTTCAATACCCGTCATGCTGTGCATCAGTTCAGCAATTTCGGCGGTGTTCTTGTGAATGGCTGGCATTATAATGTGAGAGGGGGTCTCTTTGGCCATTTGTACAATGTATTCGCCAAGATCCGACTCGAGTACGTTGAAGCCATGCTGCTCGAGGTGAGTGTTAAGGTCCATTTCCTCAGTGACCATGGATTTGCCCTTGATCACCGATTTTGCCTGGCGTTGCTGGCAAATGTCGGTGATGACCCGGCAGGCTTCTTCACCGTCCCGTGCCCAGTGCACCTGTATGCCATTTGCCTGACACTGGCGTTCGAGTTGCTCAAGCAAGTCCGGTAACCGCTGCAGAGCTTGCTGACGAATGGCCTGACCGAGGTCTCGCAGGAGCTCTAAATCCCAATCGGCAAAGGCTGAGGTGCGTTTACGTATGAGACCGGTCATGGCCCGGTCGAAATTACCGCGCAACTGCTGATCGGCGAGTGCCGATTTGACCTGTGGTTGAAAATTAATGGCGCTGTTGTGGCTTTCAACCTGGGCAGTGTGCCGGGTCTGGATCATAGGTTATGCCCCCGGTTCGATTGTGTGCGCTGCCATAGAAAGCTCAGCAAATGCTCGCCAGGCAGATTTTTCTTTTGTTTTTCGGCGCAGCCAGTCAGGTTCATCAGGCAGCCGCAATCGGTACTGAGGAACCGGTCACAGCCGGTGTTCTCCAGCGCAGCCACCTTGTCTTCAGCCATAGCGCCTGAAATGTCGGCATGACGAACCGCGAAAGAGCCACCAAAGCCACAGCACTCGGTAACTTTGTCGGGCTCGACCAGGGTGACGTTGTAAAGCTGCTGCAGCAGCGCTGTTCCGCTGCCAGCAACGCCCATTTCCCGTCGGGATGAGCAGGAGGTGTGCAGGGCGATCGTCATCGGCTCGCCTGCATCGGTCAGTTTGATTTGGCAGACGTTGACCAGAAAATCGGCCAAATCCCAAACGCGGGCGGCCAGATTGCTGGCTCGGGTGGCATCCTCTGTGCCTGCAAACAGATCCGGGTAATGATGGCGCATCATGCCGGCGCAGGATCCTGAGGGCACAACCACGGGCCAATCTTGCTCAAACAGTCCGAGTTGAGCTCGGGCGACAGCCCTGGCTTCGTCACTTCGACCCGAGGTATAGGCTGGCTGTCCACAGCAGGTCTGGTCCTGTGGGTAAATGACCTCGATGCCCTCGCGTTCCAGCAAATCGACACCGGCCAACCCGGCTTCCGGGTAGAACAGGTCAATCAGGCAGGTGCCAAACAGATAAACCTTCTCAGGCTTGCTCGGATAGACGGTAACGGATTCTGACATGAAGGCCTCTATGACAAATCGGGAATAGAGTTGCACCGTTCAGCACAGCTGAGGTACGATGCTGTTTCTGTTAATTGGTATTACCAATTTACCGATAATATCAGTCGAGAATAGGCGCGCTTGCGAGTGCTGTCAATCCGGATGAAAAGGGTAAATAGTCTGAGCCGACTATTGGCTTCGGTTGGATCAGCTTTTCAGCATACGTTCGGACGGGAGGAACAGAATGAAAGCGGCGAGGATGTCGGATCAGGTTGCACAGCTGCTGGAAAAAGCCATCACCGACGGGCAATACCCGGTAGGCAGTCAGCTACCGCCAGAGCGCAAACTCTCTGTGCATCTTGGGGTTTCCCGGCCGACGTTGCGCCAGGCACTAACAACCTTGGCCGCCCGGGGTTGGCTGGAAAGCCGGCAAGGGGGCGGGCATCGAGTGTGTCAGCATCTGGGCGACGGTTTTAGTGATCCACTGCTGGCGCTGCTCAGTACAGATGAGGACTATCAATACGATATTCTGGAGTATCGTAACGCGTTAGAAGGTATGGCGGCGTGGTATGCCGCACTGCGTGCAACCGACACGGATAAAGCGCGTTTGCGAGCGTGTATGACCGAATTGGAGCGGACCCATCAATCGGGGAGCACTGCTGACCAGGCCAGTGCTGATGCAGCCTTCCATCTGGCAATTGCCGAAGCGAGTCACAATGTGGTCCTGTTGCATAATATGGACGCTTTGTTTCGGTTACTGGCAACGTCCATTGCCGAAAGTGTGTTGCAAATAGCAGGTAAAGGCGACTCTGCCGATCAATTGCTGGTACAGCATCAGCGCTTGTTTGAGGCTATAATTTCCGCAGATGCAACAGCGGCGCAACAAGCGTCGCAAACTCATCTCGGTTTTGTTGAGTCCTGTCTGAACGAGTCGCACCGCATGGGTCGGCAGCGTCAGCGTGGCCAGCAATCCTTTACGGTCATACCCGATTAAAGGGTGGTTTCTCTTTTGTCGGTGCTCGTGCATGATGGATCTATACTGCCTGGTAAGGTTGATAGAGATACAGTCCAGTCTTAATTGTGCCCATAATCACAGGAGTAAGCACCACTCATGACCCATGGTCCTGCCCATTTTAATAAAGCCTTTATCACCCTTTTTATAACCTTGGGTTCACTGCTGGCAGCGCCAGGCATTGGCGCCGAGACCTTTGCCGAGTCCATTCAGCAGTGTCAGACTAATACTAACCAGAATCAACGTTATAGATGTTACGATCAGGCCGAGCAGGCACTGGTGCAAAATGTGAACCGGGACGTGGGGAAATTCAGCTATGAATCCACAACAGATCCGGTTACCGGTCAGACATTGTATACCGTTTTTTTGCGCTCGGACCTTGGTCTAAACCGGCGCGGCAATCCCGTAGAGTTGAAAATTACTTGCGATTCGACCCAGCACAATGACTATCAACTAGTGCTTAGTTGGGGTGAATTTCTGCCCAGTACACAGCCCGAGGTGACCACGCGAATCGGGCAGGGTAATCCAGTGACCGGAACCTGGTACACCGACAGGTTTCGTCAGAGCACCGTCTTTGCCGGGGGGCAGTCCGGCTTCTCCAAAATAGATTTTATCGATCAGCTTGAAGCGCAGGTAGAAGCCGGAAACCCCACCCTGGTGTTTCGAACCACGCCATACAACTACACAGCTATTACGGCTGAATTTAACATGGCAGGCTTTGTGGATGTTATCGAACCCATGAGAGCTTCGTGCAAGTTCTGAACAGCGCAACGTTTAGATGATGTGAGTTACAGGCACACTTCTATCCGATATTGACTGAATCAGTGATGCTGAGTCAGTCATATTTTTTGACTCGATAGGTGCTGAGTTTGCTGAGAATGCAATGAAAACCGTCAAAACGACATTGCAGAACCTGAGCATATCGGCTTGAAACCCTTATCGTTTGGCGTCGCTATCATTTTTCTAGTATGGTAATAAGGATTGCTTTAGCAATTGGTCTATTCATGCAACCACCCTGTGAGCCTCGGGTGAGTCTGCTGGCTGCTTCCGATTGAGGCTCTCAAGAGCGAGGTAAGGCTATGAATGATGTAAGACAGTTCGAGCTGATCGTTTCTGAATCGTTTGACTTCGGCGCCCTGGAAATCAGTCGTGATGAACAGGGTGATTTGCAAGCTAACCTGGAGCCTATTGCCGATATTTTGTCGGCGTCGGGCATTGAAGAGGGTTTTTTAAACAACAACGATGTCCTATCGACGTTAATTAACACCCTTTACGATTTTCATTTGCAGAATGGTGGTTCGGTTGATCTCGAAATTGAGAGGTTCCGTGCCGTCCAGGAAGTGTCCGGGGAATATGGTCGTGCCGGTGTTATGGGCAGCGCGACTTTACATTGATAGATCCGTAATCATTGTTCCAATAAGTGCCCATGTTTTTAACCGTCAAAGATGTTGGGCATATCGCTAACTTGATACGATAAAGGCGGGAGGAATCCCGCCTTTTTTTATTGCTGGGAAATGTATCACGCCATGCTTATGTTCAGTTCTTTGGTTCCTCGCTGCCTTGCTCAACGAGCAGCGCTTCAAGGTCCAGTCCAGTTAACTTTTTCAGGCGGTGAAGTAGGAAGAAGATAGCGATCATCAATACGACAGTGCTCGGTAACGCAATAACCGGATAACTCCAGGCTGTCATTTTGCCAAGTTCCTCACTGAAAGCGGTGGTTCCGGGTGGGCTGACCAATATGACGCGTGCGAGAATGTAATTGAGTACCGACGACATAAAAAAAGACGCGGCTACGATGTACGAAACCAGCGACAGACTCCGCTCCAGCTGCTGATGCGTGCCGCGTTGGTTCAGTGCCTGGTTGACGCGATCGATAGCGATGATCTTGGCGTTAAAAATCAGCATACGCACCAGCGGCCATCGAGTTTTTTGGCTGATCAGCACAGCGAGGCCCAGCAAGCCGGGTATGGCCGCTTCTTTGATGGCGATGTATTTCGGGTCCAGCTGCAGTAAACTGATGCCACCGGTTAAAAAAACGCTGATAACACCGAGGACCGACATGGCATTCAATTTGCCGGTCTGGCGCATTTCCCAGAGGCCATAACCAATCGGGAACGCCAGAGCAACGACGATGCTCCAGGCGGGACCCAGATAATCAGGCCCGCTGAATCGGGTGAGGATTACGACCGGGACGATGATGTTGAACAGCAGGTTGCTGAAAAACCCACCGCGTTGTGGCTGTTGACTCAAATTGTAACTCTCGACGTGTCATTCATGTGCGGTAAAGTGTAAGCAATTTAACAGCCCGAGGCATCCGATATCGAGTCTCAAGGGCGTAAACAGTCAAATATAGTGGGAGTTCGTGCACTTGTCCTGGCAATACATCGTACTTCTGGCCCTTCTGGTGGCCTTTTTTCTTACTCATAAAGCGTTGAATTACTTTATTCGTCGCTGGGTCGAGACCAAAGACTCTCCTGTGCAGCGCAAGGCTCTGGTTCGCAAGATACTTCGAACTGTGCATGCGGGCAGCTACCTGATTGCCCTGGGACTGACCCTCGGAATTGAGTATGGTGAATTGACGGTCTTTTTGTCGTCTTTATTTGCAGTAATAGGCATTGCGCTGTTCGCGCAATGGTCAATCCTGAGCAATTTGACGGCCAGTATGATTATTTTCTTTCAGTTCCCGTATCGCATCGGAGATCGGGTGCGGATTCTCAACGCAGACTTTGATCTGACCGGCGTTATTGAGGAGATATCCTCTTTTCATGTAATGGTCAGGCATGATCAAGGCGACTTGATGACCGTTCCCAATTCACTTATTTTGCAAACACCGGTCATTAAGCTTTCAGGTCATAAAGCAACCGTGCGTAATCGGCTAGATGCGGATCTGGGCGCCTCTGAAGTATCGTGATATCCAATACAGGATACCCAGGAAAAAGACGAATACGACGATAAAGAGTGGAATGACTTCTAATGACAGTTGCCCTGCCAGATACCCGGCCAGCGCAGGTAAAGAGGCAGCACCCACCCCCGCCGCGGCAATTTGCATGCCCATGGTGTTCGCCAGGTGAGCGTCGCCGACCCTTAGCCGCGTTCCCGAGACCAACGCCGGGAATACCGGTGCGAACGCAAAGCCAATGATACCGATGGCTGTCAGGCCCAGCCAGTTTATCGGGTTCCATGACAGTAACAACGCACCGGCCAGTGCCAGCGACAAACTTAAGATCACCAGTCGATGGTTGCCAATGCGGTTGGCAAATAGCCCGGCGACCATTCGGCCCAGAGTAAACATACCCCAGTAAATAGCGATCCATAATCCGGCTTCGGCTGCTGCAATACCGCGCGACTCGGTCAGCAGGGAATAACCCCATAGCCCCAGCGACAGCTCCAGTCCGGTGTAGGCGTAGAACAATCCCATACTTAGCCAGACCGGTCCGGTTTTGAGCGAGTTCAACAGGCTCGCAGCCGCGGCTCTTGGCGGTGCTTGTGAAACAGTGAGGTTGACTCTATTGGTCGTGTCCGTAAGAGTGGGTGCAGTGCTGGCCTGCGCCGGATGATCCCACAATCGGGCCGAGGCAAAAAAGCACAGTCCCAGAAACACCTGGGCAAAGCCAACCAGCCAATAGCCAGGAGACCATTGGCCGGTGATGTTCAGCGCCGCAGTCATGATCAGTGGTCCCAGCGTTATGCCAATGCCAAAGCTGGCATGAAGCCATTGCATCAGCCGTTCACTGTAGTGCTCGGCAACATAGCCATTAAGTCCCGCATCAATGGCACCTGCACCAAGCCCGACTAATGTACCCAGAGACACAAATAACAGCCAATGCGGGACTAGCGTAAAGCCCAGCAGCGCCAGGCCAGTCGCGGTGCAACTGATCGCCAGCAGCCGGCCAATACCGAAGTAGCGACTGATGGCGCCGCTGAAAAAGCTGCTGATCATGTAGCCGGTTGTTGTGGCCACCAGCAACCAGCCCAAAGCATCCAGTGGCTGACCGAAATCACTGCGAATACTGGGCCAGGCAACGCCCAGCAGGCCATCGGGCAGGCCCAGTGAGATAAAGGCTACAAAGCACAGGCAGATCAGAATAAGGCGGCGTTGGTCGGTCATCGTGTGCTCCGGAACATGATCATCATTCGGTTAATACTTGGCGTGACATGGCAATAACCGGGGCGCGACTATAAAGATTAGGATAGCCGTTATCAAGGGAGCCTCTTGTACAATTCTCGCCATGTCCGTGTGTCGAAAAAGGCAGGAGGCCTTTATTCGACAACCTGATAAAGCACAGCAAGACTTGTAGCTACGATGAGCCTGATAGAGCCATCCTGTGTGAGAACAGCGTAACCTGAACGTTGTTCTCCAATCAGCGTAAGAGTATGGTTCTGGGTTTGTTTTCAGGCCATCCGAGTGTTGCTGTTGAAGCCAATAGGGGTCGTTTGATGACGGTGCGCAGAGCAGCTGTTGTTCCGCCGATTCAAGTTCTAAGCGCAGTGTTATAAGGGTGTTTATCGCCTCCATGATTCCATTTTTGGCTAAATGGCAGGTTGTATAAAAATGACCAGAGGGGCTACGGTGTCTGGATTGCAGACATCGTTCCGGGGTTAATTGCAGCCTGGCTGCTTTGGCCGATTGCAGAAAAGACTCTATTGCGCGAATACAGCAAGCCTCCTTAAGCCTATGGACAAAAATTGTCATGACATTTATTGCACCTGCCAACAGTTATCAGTCACTGATCCGATTGTTGAAATACGCACGGGGATATCGTCGGCGCATTATTGCAGCGACCATTTGCTCGGCGCTGAACAAGCTCTTTGATATAGCCCCGGAAATTCTTATTGGTATCGCCATTGATGTCGTGGTGAATCAGGAGGCAAGTTTTGTCGCTCGGCTGGGGCTGGCGACGCCTCAGTCTCAAATCATTGCGCTGGCAATCCTGACCTTTGTGATTTGGGTGGGGGAGTCCCTGTTCGAATATCTCTACATGATTCTATGGCGCAATCTGGCGCAGCAACTGCAATCAGATTTGCGCCAGGACGCCTATGAGCACATTCAAAAACAGGACATGAGCTTTTTTGAATCGCGCAGCAGTGGTCAGTTGATTTCCATATTGAATGACGATGTTAATCAGCTGGAGCGTTTTCTGGATGGTGGTGCCAATGATCTGATTCAGGTGTTGGTCACTGTGGTTGCAGTTGGCGGGGTGTTTTTTATTCTGTCACCGCTTATCGCCTTTCTTGCCTTTACCCCGATACCATTGATTATCTGGGGCGCCTTTTTCTTTCAGAAAAAGGCGATGCCCTTGTACGCCGACGTGCGCGAAAGAGTAGGCGTGCTGGCCACGCGATTAAGCAATAACATTGGCGGTATAGCGACTATTAAATCCTTTACCGCAGAGGACCGTGAGGCGCGGCAGGTTCGGGCAGACAGCGAAGCCTATGCGCAGGCAAATCGACGTGCTATTGCCATTAGCTCGGCGTTTATACCGGTGATTCGGATGGCGATTCTGACCGGATTCCTGTTTACCTTTGTCGTTGGCGGTTTTCAGGCATTGAATGGGACCTTGGGTATCGGGGCCTATGGCGTGCTGGTGTTTCTGACCCAGCGTTTACTGTGGCCGTTGACCGAGCTGGCACAAACCATTGACTTGTTTGAACGTGCCATGGCCAGTACCCGCAGAATACTGATGCTGGTACATACACCGATAACGGTTGCGGACGACGGCAGTCGGCGTTTTGAGCTACCAATGCGAGGTCAGGTTCGGTTTGACCGGGTGTCATTTGAATATAGCAGCAGTGGAGCCGGTGTCCACGATATCAGTATAGAGGTGCCGGCAGGCAAGTCGTTGGCATTGGTAGGAACAACGGGCTCGGGCAAGTCGACTCTGATGAAATTGCTGCTGCGGTTTTATCAGCCACAGCAAGGCAGCATTGAATTGGATGGTATTGCCATTGATCAGGTATCACTGCGAGAGTTGCGCACACACATTGGCCTTGTCAGTCAGGACGTGTTTTTGTTCGATGGCACCATTGCCGATAACATTGCCTATGCCCGGCCTGATGCCAGTCGCAACGACATTTGGGCGGCGGCGAAAATGGCCGAAGCGCTGGAGTTCGTTGAACGCTTGCCTGGGCAGCTCGACACGCAGGTGGGTGAACGTGGTGTTAAACTGTCGGGTGGGCAACGTCAGCGATTGTCTCTGGCCCGAGCCTTGTTAAAAGACCCCGCGGTGCTGGTTCTGGACGAAGCGACCAGCGCCGTCGACAACGAAACCGAAGCCGCCATACAGCGATCCCTGGCGCATATTTCTCAGGATCGCACGGTCATCATGATTGCTCATCGGTTATCAACGATTGTTCATGCCGATCTCATTGTGGTGCTGAGTCGGGGCCGAATTGTCGAGCAGGGCACCCATGCGCAGCTGTTGGCAAAACAGGGAGCCTACTGGTCGCAGTGGCAGGTTCAGACCGGTCAGCTTGCGGTGGCTGAGTTGAACCATTGAGACCCGGTCAGTAGACAGGTCGTGTTTGCCTTTATTTGTTCAGAGCCATCGCGGTATTCAGCAACAAACAGGTGGTTGCCCATCCTGTACTTTCCGGTAAACTGCCTTTGCTTTGTTGACAGAGGCGGCGCGTGCCGCTCGTTCAGGAACGGTCCCTTGGTAGGGGTAGGCCTGAACGTTGTGTCTGTCATCAGCGAATCGTATATGTCTTGTCCTCACCCTCATGAAGAGGTTACCGACATCCAACACGTGGCCCATGGTAGGGGTCACCACTGAAGGAGCTCAGCAATGCCTGTCATTACCCTCCCGGACGGTTCCAAACGTTCATTTGATCAGCCCGTCAGTATTTTGCAAATCGCTGAAGATATTGGCCCCGGTCTGGCGAAAAGCGCCCTTGCTGGCCGAATCGACGGAGCTCGGGTTGATCTGGTCGATGTCGTCAGCAATGACGCGGCCGTCGAAATTATAACGGCGAAAGACGAAGACGGCCTGGAAATTATTCGCCACTCTTCTGCTCATTTGCTGGGTCATGCGTTGAAGCAACTCTGGCCAGATGCCCATATGGCGATTGGTCCGACCATTGAAAATGGCTTCTATTACGATGTGGAAATGGAGCATCGCCTGACCGAGGAAGACCTTGCCGCTCTGGAAAAGCGTATGTTGGAGTTGGCCAAAACCAACTATGAGGTGGTGCGTCACAAGGTAAGCTGGCAGGAAGCGATGGATGCGTTTAAGGCGCGTAACGAACCATACAAGGTGGAAATACTGGAACACAATGTGTCCCGGGATGACCGGCCAGGTTTGTACCATCACCAGGAATACATCGACATGTGCCGGGGACCGCACGTGCCGAACATGAAATTCTGTCATCACTTTAAACTGATGCGAGTGTCGGGTGCTTACTGGCGTGGCGATAGCAATAACGCCCAGTTGCAACGTATTTATGGCACCGCCTGGGCAGACAAGAAACAACTGAAGGCACACCTGCATTTTCTGGAAGAAGCCGCCAAACGTGATCACCGTAAAATCGGCAAAAAGCTGGATCTGTTTCACCTCCAGGAAGAAGCACCGGGCATGGTTTTCTGGCATGCCAATGGCTGGACACTGTATCAGGTGATCGAGCAATACATGCGCCATAAGCAACGTGAACATGGTTATCAGGAAATCCGTACCCCGCAGATTGTTGACCGCACTTTATGGGAGAAATCAGGTCATTGGGACAAGTTTGGTGACGACATGTTCACCACCCACAGCGAAGCACGCGACAACGCCGTCAAGCCGATGAACTGCCCCTGTCATGTGCAGGTATTTAATCAGGGCCTGAAAAGCTACCGCGATTTGCCATTACGACTGGCCGAGTTCGGCAGTTGCCATCGCAATGAAGCGTCGGGTGCGCTGCATGGGATTATGCGGGTGCGCGGCTTTACCCAGGACGACGGACATATTTTCTGTACCGAATCTCAGATTCAGCCTGAAGTCGCGCTATTTATCGAGATGTTAAATGAAGTCTATTATGACTTTGGCTTCGACGAAGTGATCCTGAAGTTGTCGACCCGTCCGGAAAAGCGGGTAGGCAAGGATGAGGACTGGGACCGCGCCGAGCAAGCTTTGGCATCGGCACTGGATGCCTATGGCAAAGAATGGTCGCTGTTGCCGGGCGAGGGTGCCTTCTATGGTCCCAAAGTCGAGTTCACCTTAAAAGACAGTCTCGGTCGGATGTGGCAGTGTGGTACCATACAGGTAGATTTTTCCATGCCAGGACGCCTGGATGCGCAATACGTAGATGAACATGGTGACCGGCAGACCCCGGTTATGTTGCATCGCGCGACCCTGGGCAGCTTTGAGCGCTTTATCGGTATTCTGATTGAGCAGCATGCCGGAGCGATGCCGCCATGGCTTGCTCCGGTTCAGGCGATGGTGTGCAACATCACCGATGCGCAGGCTGGTTTCGTACAAAAAGTGCAAAATCAGTTGCTTTCCAAGGGATTTAGAACCAAAGCCGACTTGAGAAATGAGAAGATCGGCTTTAAAATCCGCGAGCATACTATTCAACGAGTTCCTTACTTACTGGTTATTGGTGATAAGGAAGTCGAAAACGAGGCCGTAGCGG
>Ga0307972_1000569_pt1:2500-20269 | contig 20269 bp, 23 predicted proteins | sample OrgLakmetagen780_FD_201848 | JGI IMG/M metagenome (GOLD analysis project Ga0307972, IMG submission 201848) | Saline water microbial communities from Organic Lake, Antarctica - #780 | ecosystem: Environmental > Aquatic > Non-marine Saline and Alkaline > Saline | place: Antarctica...
GGACGTGCCCAAAATAAGATGCAAGCGCAATGTTGACGCTGATTTGGCAATGCATGTCTCCGTGAGCCCTCCCCTGAAGCAGCTCCTGGAAAAGACAGCGGCCCAGAGTGAGGCAGTGGTGAGGCACGCATCACGCAAATGTTTTGCAGGCCAGGGACACTTCTCATTAAAGCTCACCAATTTACGGAGCAGGAACTGCGAGACCAGGCTGCAGAGTACTCGACGCAGAGCTCTCTTCCTTGGTTCAAAATCAAGAGCTTTGTGCAAGATGTCAGGTGTGTGCTCTCAATGGAAAAAAGCAACGGATCCCTCGCCTTTAAACTTAACTTAAACTACTCTCTTCTTTTTCCCCACTTTGAAGGGATCAAGGGCTAGAAACTCAGACCCTGCAAGAACTGTGCCGCTTTGAGGATGTGCTGTACCAAGGCCACAGCCTCGCATCCCCACGGCCTCCTAAGCAGCCCTCCCAAGAACTGCTGGTCAGGAGGCAACAGTTGCAGGTGCTTCTCCCTCGCTATCGTTCCGTGTGCCACCTACAGCTCTGTGTCACTTGAGGAATATGAGGCAGCAGGGATAGGGCAGATTTTAGCACCCGTTGTGCTTTCTTCTTCCGGCCGGCTCTTGAGGCACGCTGCCAAAGAAATTAATTCATTTCACTGAAAATTTTCTCGCTGGAAATTATCTGCCAGAAAATGCTAGGATGAAGATGGCACACAACAAAAAGAGTAAACTCTACGAAAGACTTGCAGCAGTCAAGAGTGCGCACACAGCCTCCCGTCTTTTGGATCCTTACTTCACAGGTCCAGTTGGACAACATGTTGTACAAGGGCATGGTGGAGGACATCACTGTGCAGGAACGTGCAGCCGAGTCAATGCAGAACCTGCTGCCCACCACACGCTCACAGGTGACGTGAATCAGGTTGGCCAGAATGGTTCAGGCAGAACCATATATTTGCGCATGATCTTGGTCAAATCCTAATAATTTTGAGACGTGCATGTAATACCACCAAAACAGCAGTGCAATACAATGAATTTATAAGGAACAAGTAGGAAAGGGACCCAGAAATTGACAGCATGATCAAGACACCACCTATTTTCATCTCCATGCCCTTTGCAGCTGTCATACGGCATGCACGTGCTGGTCATAATGTTCACGCTGTTCATGCTGGGGTATATGGGCAGCAAGATGTGCTTTGGCAGTGACGAGCTTTGGGTGAGTTTCTTGCTGGATTATCAAACAAACTTACTGATTTGGAGGTCAAGTTGGGAAAAGCAACGAAGAACAACACCAGCATCTACCTAGCTTTTTGAACTTCTCTCCTTTCTATCATGGATTAAAATGTGCATGCACATGCAACCGATTCAAGGGTATACACTGTGTTCCTGATACCCTTTGTACCTGTACCAATGACGGAAAAATAATCCAAACAAGTGCCTTTGCTCATCCACGCCTCATTGTTTAGAAGCTAATAATTTTAGTCGCATTTGATCGTGTGCCCTACATTGCAGGCTGGACTGTTTGGATCCCTTGGCTTAACTCTGGGCCTCTTTGTGGAAGTCAGTCTGCTCATAATTCGAACAAACAGGTATGGTGTTGTGCCGTGGGCTAAAACAGGGACAGGGGTATATGGTATATCAAATCTCCAAAGGCAATTAATGTAAGAAAAAACTGCCGAGACATTTTGGGGTAATAAAAATGCAGGCACATGTAGTAAACCTGGATATATAAAAGGAGAGGCTATCGTGACAGTTAACAGCACTTACCAACAGGCCAACAGTAACATATCTGTAAACCCATTTGGAATGAGGGGAAGAGCACCTCACCGCTGAAATTCCGATGAGCATGGTAACCAAGTAATGAAGAGCACTCATACCCGCACCTTAAGCTGCTGTCAGGATTGTTGTGATGTCGAGAGCGTGTCTTCACATTTTTTTATTGGATGTGGCTACAGATCTGGAAGTTTTCAGTTAAGTATGATCAGCATCAGGAGGCTGTAGTTATCATAACTTTTTGGCGTCACGTGTCAATTGAAATGTAAATATTAATTACATTTTTGGAATCCTGACAATAAAAGCTATCAATTGGTGTATAAACGAGTCGATTCTGAGGGGGTCAGGGGGGGGGGGCCGGGGAGAGTCGGGGAAATTCTGGGGGGTGCTCCAGAATTTTATCGGGCCACCAGGAGGGTGTTTTTTTTGGATGGCACGTATACTTTTTGGGGTGGACCCCCCTGAACCCCCCCTTCCCTAAACCCCCCTTCCGGTGCCCCCACCAGGACAAAAAGGGTACCAATCTGCTCCTTTTTCAAATAGGCATCCATCTGCATACTCATCAAGAACTGAATTTGGAGCGTTGCAGAGTTATGGGGGAAAAGTTGAGATACGGACGCCCATGCACACGTGACCTACCAGGCACCCATAACTGGCTTGCACAGTCCCACATTACTTCCATTTCTTCAGAATTCCACTGACTATTTCATGCTGGCACACTCCCGTAAGTTTGGGGTAAATTGCTGCTTCATTGACTTGAATCACCCCGCGGCCTGCACCCGAGCGCGTGTGCCTCTGACTTTTGGACGTGTCCACAGCCCCCCCCTTAACCCGATTTGCTCAAAAAGGGTGCCAATCGACTGAGCTGGAGATTCCGATGATATGTTTAAAATTTTGTAGGAGTGGCCAAGTAAATTTTTGGAGGGGGGGCACGAGGGGGTCAAAATAACTCGGCCCCCCCCCCTCCGATTCGACCCATACATATATCAATATCAATCGACAGCTCTCGACAAGAGGATTCCGTATATACAGTTTTTAATCGATTTGACACGTGCCGTCCAAAGATTATGCTTCCTACACCCTCCTGGGGCCACTTTCACAAAATATAATATTTTTTAGGATTCCTTGGCTCGAGCCCGTTCGATTGGCACCCTAGATGGGTGATTAAAGGTGGGTGCCTGGTCATAGAAATGCATGGAATGCCCCCAAGTAGACCACGGGGGTGTGTTCAGGCAGAATGCCAGCAATTGATTCCAAACTTGCAGTTCACGTATTGCATTATGCATAATTTGCATGAATGAAGTAAAACAGTGCTTTGGCAAAGGTTTTGGTTGGATTTGTGCACAAACAGGTGGTCAGTGCAAGAGTGTGCACATATCAGTTTTTGCTCTATTACTCTTCAGGTATTAATCAATTTGGCTAGAGAACCGTGAAGCAGATAGCTGCTTACATTCTGAGCAGATTGACACCCTTTTTAGTAGTGTGGGGGGTCAGGAAGGGGGCTGGGGGGGGAAGGTCATTTTGGGCCGGAGGCCCAAAATTTACACGTGACCGTCAGGAGTTTTAAACAGCCTCCTGTCAGCATCATTGTTTTCCCCCTGCTGCTGCACTTTTCTTTGCACCGCAGGCCTGAAAAAACACCCGAGGACTGCAGCCTTATTCACCAGCAAAACAGCAGGGTACAAGTAGAAGCGGGGGAGTCGGGGGCACGATCTCAGGGGCAATCTCACGTCCATCCCTCATCCCTTGATGATGAAAGGGGGGAAGCTAGAAACAATGTAGAGAGGATTGCGGAAGAACGAGCCAGGAGCGGAACAGAAGGAAGGGGGACAGCAGAGCATCTAGATGAGCAAGTGAAGCTACAAACGTGACCAGATTTCAAGTGCATACACTATTGTTATCATTTTGCAAATGATCTATTCCCTTGTATGATAAATTCCCCCTTTTCTTCGTTTCTAAGGATCTAAGGACACTCGAGTTAATTCTCACAGGGATTGATCGAACATATTTATGGTATTTAATCTGTACATGAAATAGTCCAAACCAGTTACACATGGCCTGAAACACCTGAAGGCTTGTGTGAAAAGGACATACAGGCTTCTGCTCAGGAAAGATGCTTCCCTTTCAAGACATATACAATCCGCAAAAAGGCTCTGGGCGGAAAGCTGGGCATGTCGTGCTCCCCCCCCTTCAAGAGCAAGACAGGAGGAGTGCCCCAAGTGGAGGAGATGGCAAGGTCGGCATCCCTTACCTCTCTCAGGGAGCTCAACTGAGCTCAGCCAGGGAGGAACGTTTGCAGCAGCTAGAGCAGAGGGTCATGCTATCGGAGAGGTTATCTACAAAGGTGGGCCACCAAGTGATGACTTGAAAAAGTATGCACAAAGACACACCCGTAGACATAAACACAGTAAACTCTAAAAACGCACGCACACGGACGTGCACACACACTCGCATACAAACATGTGCACACATACAAATAATCGCATATTGTGCGTCGCACACACATGCACACACACATAGATACGCACGCGCACACACCACACGTGCAGCACACACGCACACACGCACACACACACACACACACAATCATACAATCATACATGTGCGCACAGATAGATACGCACGCACATGTAACACTCGCATGCACACACACATGCGTACACGTGCACACATACATGCATACACATACATGCATACACGTGCACACATACACGTACACACACTCAGATACGCACGCCCACACACCACACGCGCACACACTCAGATACGCACGTGCACACACTGCACATGTGCACACAGAAACACAAGTGCACACACCACACACGCACGCACACACACATCCATGCACACATATGCACGTACGATTTCACACACGTACGCACACATTTGCACTCATACACACACAAACAGATACGCATACACACATGTGCACACATGAATGCATACACACACACGCACGCACGCACACGCACACACACAGATACACACGCACACACACTACACATGTACAAATGCAGCATGCAGCACACGCACACACAAACATACACATATACACACGCACATGCAACACACACATACACACTCACATGCACACACATGCAGCACACACAGACGCACATCCAGATCCTCACACACACACACACACACATACGCATATGCACACGCATACACTTGCAATACACACGCACGTGCACACGTATATGCACACGCCTACATTTATACGCACATGCAACTTGCAACACACGCATGCAAACGCATGCAACACACACACGCAAACGTGCACACAAAAACGTATATACATGTACACACACACCTGCACACACACACGCACACACATACACACACAAACACACACACATACGGAAACATATGCATGCGCATGCAACACACGCACGCACACACACGCACACGTTTGTTCGCGTCACATACAGGCAAGCAGTGCATACACTCTGCAGTCAGAGGTGGTGGCATCGCTTGCTAATGATCTTAAGCTTGTTAACGCACAGCTGAGCGGCATGCATGTGCAAAACGCACAAGCAGCTGCAGGCAACGGTGCTTCTACCCAGCAGCGTCTCTTTCTGGAGCAGCAGCTGCAGGGGATGCGGGCAGACATTCATGCGCAGGTGGGAGGAATGCATGTGTGTGAGAGAGTGTGTTTGAGTGTGTGTGTGTATTTGTGTGTATGTGAGTGTGTAATTGTGTGTGTGTGTGTATGTGAGAGTTTCTGTGTGTGTGTGTGTGTGTGTGTGTGTGTGTGTGTGTGTGTGTGTGTGTGTGTTTGTGTGTGAGTAGGAGGGCAGTTGCCCATTAGTACCTCAAGAAGCATCTTCAATGTGCACCCTCGTGTTTGCAAGCTTCTTAGGCGGATAGGCGGCTAGGTTTGCAGCACTTACAAATACACGTGCAAATTCTCACATGAATCCCCTATGCCCACATCGTTAACTCGAGTTGTCCTGAACCTTCCCCTTATCGTGGGCTGTACAGGGGGGCATGCTCGTTCATACCCAGAACCAGTTGTCAGACGCTCACAAGAGCAACACAGATCTACGTAACCAGGTGAGCTGTGTGTGCTGTGTGTGTGTGTAAGTGTGTGTGCGTGTAAGTGTGTGTGCGTGTAAATGTGTGTGTGTGTGTGTGCGCGCATACGTGTGCGTGCAACTCCACATTTTGCATTCACAAGTAAACTTTCGAACCGTCACCGGCATCCTTCTCAGGAGGTGAACCGCTAGGCCACAATTTTTTTATGAATGCAAGCATTCTGTGCAGCATGTGTGAACTGGCCTCATGTGTAAACACACGTTTGAACTGCAATCTGTGCACACGTGTAATTTGCATCACGTGTGAATTGCTTATGACTGCAAGCAAGATGTGCATCACGTGTGAATTGGCCTGGGCTGTATGTACCCACCAAATCAGGCTGTTTGTTTTTAAGATTTTTCTGAAAGGAAACAATCGTTATGAGTACATAGGTGTGCCGGCCCTAGTTGTGCGATACAACATGCACCACAGATAGAGTTGGCCAGAGCCTTGTATATACACCGTATGTGACCATATACTTGGTGATTTCTCTGCCAAAATAACCGTATGTACACCCTTATACACGTACCGTGTTTTTCACACATGTATGGTTCTGGTTAACCCTATCCTTCGCGCACTTTACCTGCTACCCAAGTGTCCATGTTGTGAGGATGAGGTAGGACGTGCGGCTGCACATCGAGCAGCAGCAGATGCAGCCCTTGTTGTTTTACACATGGGCCTATCCACCTTATAATCACGCATTCAACCTGCCACCCAGGTGTCAATGTTGGGGGATGAGGTAGGACGTGCGGCTGCACATCGAGCAGCAGCAGATGCAGCCTTGGACCGTCTGAGCTTCCAACTGCAGCAAGGCACACACTCCTTGCTGGCAGACCAGAAACGCAGTGTGGGAGCGGCAGGTGCGTGTGTATGTGTGTGTGTATGTGTGTGTGTGTTCGTGTGTGTGTGTGTGTGTGTGTGTGTGTGTGTGTGTGTGTGTGTGTGTGTGAGAGAGAGAGAGAGAGAGAGAGAGAGAGAGAGAGGGTTTTGTGTGTGTGGTGCATCATTTTGTTGATTTAAAGGTCGCAACAGTGCTGAGGTTCTGAGCCTAAACCTGTAGCAAAGCTTGCCTTCTTTAGCTGGTCAGCAATAAATCAGAGCAATGCAAAAGTGGAGTAGCAGATGCGTTTTGGGCATGCAATGCGTAGTGATTGGCAAGCTCATGAAGCATAACCCTTCAGATCACGTGCACATACACGCGCGCACACACGCACACACACACACGCATAAACACATGCATACACACTTGCACACACCAGTGTTTCTTCAAGGGTTTGGGAAAATCTTGATATCGTATCACCCCCCAATCTGGGAATTTGAGAAATTGGGTTATCATAACGATATTATTTTGCTGCCCCAGCCCGCTGGGAGGCCGCAGGTATAGAATGGTGAATGGTGTATGTAATTGAATTGTAAGTTTCAAAATTATTGCATCAACTCAATAAGCTCCAGACTTGGAGTTGTAAGGAGGAAATCGTCTCGAAAACTGTCCATCTAACTGAGTCTTTGTCTAAACAATTTCACGGTCTTTCTTCGCGCTGAACCACTCCAAAACAGCCCTGGCGCCATCACCACCAGCTCTGCTAATTAAACCCACTCCCCAATCCTAGCAACTCCTTTTTTTGTGGAGATTTTCGCTCATTTGAACATGATAATTAAACGCTTTGAAGGCCTTTGAGGCTACAGGACCATTTTGCACAGGGGCTCCTCGACACCCCCAAAAGCTAGACATCGATTCTAAAAGTCGGAAACCCATGTTTTAATATCTATCGATATGGTATATCGACTAATAAAAAACACTGGCGCACACACATGCACAATCAAGCGCTCACACACAAACACACACACGCGCACACACAAACACACACACACAAACACACATGCACAAACAACACACACACACACACAGAGCACCGCCAGGCACTTGAGCTGTCTGAGCAGCGTCGGCAGTCCGATTTGCAGGACCAGGCGTTTCGCGAGAATGCACGCAGGCAGCAAGCCCACCACTTAGCAGAAGTCGCTTCTCTTAACCGGGAGGTAGGTCATCCGTCGAGGTTTCCACGCGCAGTTCTTAACTCTAGCCACCTGCACAAAGAAAAGCAAAAGGCAACTTTTGCTACAGCTGACGTATGCTCACCTGCATGCAAATTGGATGCTTGTTTCTGCAGCCAGCCGATTGAGTATTCAACGTCTGTAGAAGAAAATAGTCGCTTTAAATTGGCCGTAAAAAGTCAATGCAGACAAGATCACCCTCCTAAAATCAGCAGTTCCGAGCAGAGGCATGTGTGGTTGTGGTATTGCTGCAAGCTGCGCAGGAGCACGTTTGCACAATCACACACACACACACACATACACACACACGCACACTCACACACAAGCACAAACACAAACAACAAACAAACAAGCAAAGGTAGAGCAGTTCCGTCCTTGGGTGCTCGTGGCTAACCTATCATTGCATGCAGCTTACGTAACTTATACATACATCCGCTCACCACCTCGTTTGCACGCAATGTATATACTATCTAACACACAAAACAAGCACACATCCACACCCAATCCTTGCACAAACTCACCCATGACATTAAAACACAACCATGCACGACACTGAAGCACAATCACACGGAGGAAGAGCAGTCCAATCGGCGGCTTAATCGTTGCAAGCTGTACGCGCCACTCACACACGTTTACACACAAACACTTGAACATATTCAAACACAGGTGGAGCGGTTCCGTACATAGGCACTTGCGGCTGCTTTAGCGCTGCAAGCTGCCATGGAGCACACCAGCGCACATTCACACACAAACACTTGAACACATTCAAATACAGGTGGAGCGGTTCTGTACAGAGGCACTTGCGGCTGCTTTAGCGCTGCAAGCTGCCATGGAGCACACCAGCGCACATTCACACACAAACACTTGAACATATTCACACACAGGTGGAGCAGTTCCGTACAGAGGCGCGTGCAGCTGCTTTATCGCTGCAAGCTGCCATGGAGCACACCAGCACACGTTTGCATAGCAAAGAAGCTCAGTTAGGGCACATGCAGGTCGAATCCGTGCACCAGGTGCGAGTCACGTGCGCACACACACATATACACACACACACGTACACACAAGTATACACACACGTACACACACACACACACAAACACACACACACACACAAGTAGCCCAGCCGCATACTTTTGGGCCGCACTGCAGACTGTTCAAACAAAAAACAGCAAGTGTGCTTGTCTCTCACTGACCACAAGGAGTAGGAGTCCACTTTTCTCATGAGCAACACAATAAGCCAGCCTTGGCCAGAAGCCAGGGCTGTGGTTGCAAGCCGGCATAGGCTGTACAGCGCTGAAGGCCTGTGTGTGTGTGTGTGTGTGTGTGTGTGTGTGTGAACGTGCGAATGTGTATGTGAATGTGTGTGTGTGTGTGCGTGTGTGTGTGCAAGAAACTGCATTCCATTCCATGCATGCAATTTACCAGAAACCATGCAAACGACAGCTAGCTGCACACTCAAATAACGATGACGCTGGGAAGTTGTTGTGGACAGTGGGCTGCGTGTTGTGTTAGCTTTTTGTGTTTGAAAAAGCGGAGGTTACAGTGTTCAATTGGGAAGGTTGTCGAGCTCAAGTAAGGAAGCTCCAAGTCAAGCACGGGTGCTTCTGCAGAAGCTAAGAACCATTCAATGTTCTTGCTGCATGCTGCAGGCCGATAAGGAAGCCATGGCGCTGGGGGGCGTGCGTGTGCATGTGGGGGAGCTACAGGCCATGCTGGCCAACATCACGCACGAGCTTAAGCTAGTGCAAACAAAGCACCACAGTGAAGCAAGGGTGAGGTTAATTGCGTGGTTTTATTTTGATGGCTGCCTTAGTTGGTATGCTAGTGCAAGGAAAGCACCACAGTGAAGCAAGGGTGAGGTTAAATGCGTGGTTTTATTTTGATGGCTGCCTTAGGCCTTAGTTGGTATGCTAGTGCAAGGAAAGCACCACAGCGAAGCAAGGGTGAGGTTAATTGAGTGTGGTATTGATTTAATGGCTGCCCTAGGCTAGTGCAGTATTGATTTGATTAGTGCAGTATTGATTTGATTGATGATTAAGCTAGTGCGGTATCGATTTGACGGCTGCCCTAAGCTAGTGCGAAAAAAGCTCCACCGCAAAGCAAGGGTGAAGTTAGAAAAGTGGTTTCTGTACGATGGCTGCTTTTGTTATTGGTTACAATGGTTACAAAGGGGACTGACCTTCAGCCAGGTTGTTTTGCTGATCGGCTGCTGACTGCTCTCGGCCAGCCACGAATACAGAGTTTACAAACAAAGCCATCAGTTAAGCCGATCAGCCAAACAATGACCTGCTTTTGTTAGCACGTGGTGGAAAGCTTTGGACGTGCAGCACGTTTAATTTCCATCTGTGAGTGATGCCCAAAGGACTAAAGTATCACGCGCACGTTGTAGTCCAGAAAGATAGCTGAGCTGCAGAAAGTTGTCCAGAGAGTTAGCTGAGTCCAGAGAGTTAGCTGAGTCCAGAGGGTTAGCTGAGATGCAGAAAGAGTAGTCCAGAGAGATAGCTGAGCGGCAGAAAGTAGTTTAGAGAGAGAGCTGAGTCCAGAGAGTTGTCCAGAGAGTTAGCTGAGCTGCAAAAAGAGTAGTCCAGAGAAGTAGCTGAGCTGCAGAAAGTAGTCCAGAGAGTTAGCCGAGTCCAGAGAGTTGTCCAGAGAATTAGCTGAGCTGCAAAAAGAGTAGATCAGAGAATTAGCTGAGCTGCAGAAAGTAGTCCAGAGAGTTAGCTGAGTCCAGAGAGTTGTCCAGAGAGTTAGCTGAGCTGCAAAAAGAGTAGTCCAGAGAAGTAGCTGATCTGCAGAAAGTAGTCCAGAGAGTTAGCTGAGTCCAGAGGGTTAGCCGAGATGCAGAAAGAAGTCCAGAGAGTCAGCTGAGTCCAGAGAGTAGTCCAGAGAGTTAGCTGAGCTGCACATTGTAGTCCAGAGAGTTAGCTGAGTCCAGACAGTTATCTGAGCCCAGAGAGTAGTCCAGAGAGTTAGCTGAGCTGCAGATAGAGCGTGGCTTCTCTCTGACCCTTATACTATAGGTGATCAGAGTGGATGGAAAAATGCGAACTTATACACAAACACGTACAAGCACACACGTACACACAAAGTTACACATGTGCACACACAGACATGCACATGCAGGCAGACACGCACATGTACACAGGCACGCACACACGCATGCACACACAGGCACATGAGATTGACCTAAAGAGCATGGAGGCACGGATGCTGGAGGCACAAGATGGTATTATCAAACGTACAGTCACACTCATGGAGACCAAAGCAGCAGCTTTTGACAGAGCTGTGCAGGTGTGTGTGTGTGTGCGTGTGTGTGCTTGTTTGTTTTGTGTTTATCAGATGATCAGATCTTGCTCTGGTATGGGTGTCATAATTGGTATGGGTGTAAGAGGAGCTGAACATCAGGATTGTAGAGACGTGTGCACTTTTATGCCGTAGCATGTTTACATGAATGACAGGATTTCAGCGGTCAAGTAGATGTGTGCAAAAGTAAGGTGGAGTTATATGTGATCATGCACACACGTGTGTACCCACGCCCTCCTACATGATCAGAGAGCACGAGCAGATAAGTGTAACAGTGGGGTAGAGGTGTAGACATTCATACAAATACTCATTATACTCATTATACTCATTATACTCAGGACTTGAAAGCACGAGCAGATGAGCGTAACAGTGAGGTCAAGGTCAACACGGAGCATGCCTTCCAAGCCATCGTGTGTGCCAGCAGCACAAGGGAAAAAGCAGGCATGCAACGAGTTGGGGCTATAGAGAGTGCGCTCATGGACATTGCAGCGGCAACGGCAATGGCGATGCATCAGCTCCAGGTGTGAGGTGTGGTCGTACACCGTAGGAAGAAGAAGGTTTTTTGGGGTTGGAAAATATTCATACCAAAAGGCCAGAGAGTTTGTGCTTGTATAATGATTGACACACTCACATGCACAAGCACACAGTACATACATCCACAAACACGCACGTAGGCAAACGTTATTGTGGAACGCGTGCACCATGTGTGCAGGCAGGCATAGGCAATGGCGTCACCCAAGTTGGGATGAAGGGTGAAAGCCTCACAGCATGTCCACCCAGACGTACAATCTCACCCACACCCACGTACACATTTATGCAGATAAACGCGTACATATCCCTCCCTCCCATCCACCCACACATGCACACATGCACACACACATATGCACACGCACACACGTGCGCGCGCACACACACACACACCTGCAGACAAAGATTGACACTGGGGTTGCACAAGTGGGAGCGCTGGACACACACACACACACACACACACACACACACACACACATACACACACACACCTGCAGACAAAGATTGACACTGGGGTTGCACAAGTGGGAGCGCTGGTGGAAGCGGCACGCAGCAGTTCTGAAGGGCGGGAGGTGGAGACAAGGGAGCAAGTCAACAGAGCACTAACCCGCATAAAAACGTACACTCAAGATATGGAGGTAATAAAAACCAAACTTGTTGACAGAACACTAGCCCGTATCAAAGGCTGCACTGAAAATTATTGAAACTATACACAAATTTTGTTGACACCGGAAACCACTCCTCAAGATCATCAAGTGAATGAAGCCAGTTGGGTGCCGAGAGCTGTAGAGCTCTTTCACCAAAAACCAGGGGGAAACTCAGGAGGGGGGAACTCAGGATTTGCTACTGTGGTCTGGGTGGTATTCTGTGCGAGCTCCAAAGCTGTGGCTCAATATTTTTGTTGCCACAACCCTGGTTTCCTAAAGTCTGGCTTCCTTGATGCTCAAAGTTCGAACCCAAAATGGTGACACGTGTAGTGATTGTCCTTGCAAAATATTGATTGTCCTTGCATAATAGTGAATGTCCATGCTCTGTTTGACATCCCTGTGCGGGGCTCCTGCAGATAAAAAAGACTCCTATGGCACGTGCTGTACCTTGCCTAAGCTGCACGGTATATGTCTTTGCAAAGTCTGTGCATGTGCGGTTCTATGTGTGCGTTTGTGTGTGTGTGCGTTTGTGTGTATGTGTGTGTGTGAGTGTGTGTGGATTTGTCTTGGTGTGTATATCTGAGGTAGGGAGGGGAAGCAAATGCAGCTTGAGAATGCGGTTAATCTGGAGAGCACAATAATTGTTAAAACGTGACGTGTGTGTATGCAAAAGGCTCCTTGAAGGTGCAGCTTGAGAATGCGGTGAAGCTGGAGAGCACAATAATCGTTAAAACATGACGTTTGTGTGTATGCAAAAGGCTCCTTGAAGACAAGGTGGCTGCAGCTTGAAGAGGCAATGTAGCCGGAAATCACATGCAATAGTTAGTGCACATTGGTCGGTCTCAGCTCTTTAGCACATGCAACTGTGTGCGTGCGTGTGCAGGAATCTTTGGAGCAGGAGCGTCCGTAGCTTAAAGATGTGGTAAAGCTAGAGATAAAAGCACTGATGCAACTGTGTGTGCGTGTGTGTGTGAGTGCAGGGATCTTTGGAGCAGGAGCGGCTGCAGCTGGAAGAAGTGGTAAAGCTGGAGATCAAAGCACGCATGCAGGCTATCGATAAACTGAGAGCGGAGCACGCTGCAGCCACCGCCGAGCTGGAGGGCAAGCTCAAAAGTGAGTGTGCTGCCCCACAGGTGTAGCATGTGAGTATGCGTGGTGAGGCAATTGTTCAATTGACCCCAATTGACCCCAAGCAGGCATGAGAAAAATCATTAATTCTTAAGGATTAACAAAGGCTCCTTTGATCTGCAGAAGTTCCGGTGCTTGTGATATTTTTTGCACGGGTCTGCAGCTTGTTTGGATCATCGCAGCAGTAAGTATATAAGTATAACTAACTTAGTATAACCTGCTGTGAGTCTGCTTTGGGGAGTGTGGCGTTTCCTATGATGAAGCAGCAGGGGTGCGGTTTCACAGGTCTGTGCTTTTTGGGAGTGGCATGGCGTTTCCTGTGAGGGAGCTGCATAGTTACTGTACTTTGGGGCAGTGTTACAGCGTGGTCAAGTTGTCTGACAGGGCGTGGAAATTGCTGGTGACTTGGGTTTAATGGCAGGAAACATTGTAACTGCACACTCTGTCACCCTGAGAGCCATCTGGTACACACACGCATGTGCACGCACACAGACACGCATGTGCACGCGCACACACACATGCACACACGCATGCGCGCACACACAGATACATGCATGCGCACACCCACACGCACACCCACAAGCACGCACACAAACACGCGCACACACGCACACTGACACGGGCACACACGCAAACACATGCACCCGTACACAGACACGTGCTCACACGCACACATACGTGTACTCACTTACTCATGCCCTCTCTTCCACAGGCTCATCTGCACGCTTGGAGCCTTTGGAGGGAGGGCAACAAAAGCAGGCGCAGCTACTCAGCCAAAGCAACGCGCTCACCGGCACGCTTCGTTCAGAAGTTGACAAGCTCACGTCCAGTCACACAAGCACAAAGGTAAGAACATACTGAGAGCCACATGCGTTTGGTCCATCACCAGTGATTAGTGATGCTCCACAAACGAGCAAGTTGCTGCGTGAATGATCCACCCCCCTGGATTAGAACATCCACTACCTCGTCAGCGTTGTTTGCGTAACATTTAGAAACTTTCAGTTGAACTCAGCTGCCCCCTGAGATTTTCCGCCTGAGAGACCTCTGAGTGGTGCTACTTGCAACACACCAGTAAGCTTTTATAAATATGCGGTCCTGTATGCAAAGCACGTAAAGAACCTTGTATTAATACGTGGTCCGGTTTGCAGAATACATAACTAAGCTTATATATCTATAGGGCAATGTATGCTTATCCCAAGCAAGTTGCTGACACTCGTTTTCTTGTTTCTTGCCAGGAAGTCCAGGTACCATTCTGCTTCCATTCTCAAAGGGTTGCTGTTGCAGGCCTGAGCCTGCTTGCTTCAAGCATCATTAAAATCATACCATGAACTAGCATGTTTCAGCAGTATGTTTCAGCATGTTTCACATCATGAACCAGCATTCTCAGCAGTAATTCTAGCATGTTTGTAAAATTATTCACGTTCTTATACACTTTCATTTTTCAGCAGTATGTTTCAGCATGTTTCATATCACGAACTAGCATTCTCAGCAGAAATTTTAGCATGTTTGTGAAATTATACACGTTCTTTGGAACTGCTGTGGCCAGTTGCCCCCCTCACAGGATATTATTGTGATTTGCTGTCACCAAAGGCTGCGTCTTATCACCACCCCCAACAAAAAGACCAACTAATTACCTTTAGGCTGGTTTAGTGCTGTCTTATCACCCCGCCCTCGACAAAGCCTCCAGGGAGAGGCATTCACAACATGTATATTAATCTTTAATACAAAAATCCTCTGCCCAATTTCAATGACACCCAAATCAATCGTACGACACTATTCTGCCCTTTCTCCATCCAATCGCCTTAGTACACAAGCAGCTGAGCTTTTCCAACCCATAAACTGCTGATTCATTTACCTGCATCATACTGTCTCAAATCCATACAATTGACTTCTAATACAGGCCCCGGATCCCAAAATAATATCGGCTCAGTTGAATCTAAGCAAGCCAAAACCAGCTGAAAAACTAAATTCGCAATTGTGTGATCATGGAGCAGTGTTTGCCCACAGGTTTAATATGTTTAAAGACAGAAGGAAACGTCAAGCAGGCAACGAGCGCTTGGTTTGCCGGCCTGGACAAACAAACTTCCTTGCAGGCAACTTGTAGGCATAATGTACGCCATGAAAACCACTGTGCAATGGTTCATCTGCCGCTGCATGCATGCCTGTGCTGTTGGATGTTAGGTGGACGTGGTCAGGCTACAAGACGTGGTGGAGGCGCAGCGAGTGTGGGCCAGCAGCACTTTCGAGGAGGCTTCCGTGAAGCATGCGGCACAGGCAACTGCTCATAAGCAATGGCTGGAGCAGATGCAGCAACGACTAGAGCAAGTCCAGGTACGCATTGGGCTGCATGCATCCATGCATTGCATTAAGCGTGCAGTGGTAAGCAGTGGTTGAAGTAGCTGATGCAGCAACATCTAGGGAGCCCAGGCATGCATTTAGTCGTGTGCCTTGCCTTGAGGGTGTAGGTTGGATAGAGATGTCAGACTTGAGTCACCTTTTGGCCAAATCAACAGCTACAGTGGATTCCTGGGTTCGCAGTGTGCCGTGGGTTGCTAGCCACTTTAATACCGAAGGGTTGGCCAAAACTGCACACATATATATATATACACGGTATACGATATACGCCGTATATGACCAGAGGGGGTTGACTGGCCAAATTGCAGGAAATGTCCCTTCCTGATATTCTTTCCCACATGCAACCATGTCAACCTAAACCTTGTCAATAAAGATCACGTTCACAAAAAATGGTGAAAATCGGATGACCCCAGATCACACTTCTGGCCTCAGATCACCCCAAATGGGACCACAGCTCCGCCCTGGGACCGTTTTTCATTCCCAAAACTACGTATTCATGACTTCCTTATACCATGCGACCATCCTGCATGTTCCAAAACAGGATGCAAGGAGGTCAAAAAATGACCTTTTTGGCACCTTCTTGGCTGGTTTTCTCATGATTTTCTCCAAGGGAAATGCCTGGAATTCTGTATCTCACCAACCACTGGATCTTTTCCCCTGCATGGGCTACCATTTGAAACCAAATCTAGTTGTAGCCAATGGGGGAACGCACACTTGGGAACATTTGAAAAGCACCCCCATTTTGGGGGTCAGATAGCCCCCTCTGGTATATGACTTCATAATTGGTGATTTCCTGCCGAAAATACCGCATGTACGCCGTATGTACGCAATTAATTTGGTTCTGACCAAACCGAGGCACGTGCTTTAAGCCTTACTCTGCATGTTGGCGTTAGAGTTGTTCTTCTCACTGTGCATGTGCACGTGTGTGTATGTGTGTGTGTGTGTGTGTGTGTGTGTGTGTGTGTGTGTGTGTAAAAACATGTCTCCAGGTGGAAACCGTGCTTATAATAAAGCTACAGCAGATGAGCAGTTTTAAACAATCTCTGAAGCAGAACAGTATAGTTGCATCAGGTAGGTGTATGACGAACAGTTGGCACAAAGCAAGCACACGCTAGATTCACTATCTGTGTACGAGCGCAAGCTCAATCCTCACTGTACACGTACTTGTGTGTGTGTGTGTGTGTGTGTGTGTGCCTCCTCAGCTGGAGACCATGCACAGGGCAGAGGCTTGTGCACATGTGCACAGCAGGCAGTGTCATTGGAGCAAGCACTGAAAAGCACAAGCTCAACCCGCACTGTACAAGTACTTGTGTGGGTGTGTGCCTCCTCAGTTGGAGACCATGCAGAGGGTAGAGGCATGTGCACAGCAGGCAGTATCTTTGGAGCAAGCACTGAAAGGCGCAAGCTCAACGCTCACTGTACAATTGCATGTGTGTGTGCCTCCTCAGGTGGAGACCATGCAGAGGGTAGAGGCATGTGCACAGCAGGCAGTATCTTTGGAGCAAGCACTGAAAGGCGCAAGCTCAACCCTCACTGTACAATTGCATGTGTGTGTGCCTCCTCAGGTGGAGACCATGCAGAGGGTAGAGGCATGTGCACAGCAGGCAGTGTCTTTGGAGCAAGCACTGAAAGAGGCACATACAGAGTCTGCTGCAAGGCTGGACAAGGCAGAGGCCCAGGGGGATGCGAGGGACAAGGCTGCTGCTGAGGTGTGTGTGTGTGCGTGTGTGTGTGTGCCTGTGTGCGGATGTGCGGGCGTGTGTGCGTCCATCTGTTTGAAGTTTGTTAGCTTGCACTGTGTTGACTGTGAACGTGCAAGGCCTCGCAATGCAAATCAGGTTGTGCTGCCTGCCATTGTTTGAAGCACGTCGACAATGCCGGCACCTGTGCTGGTGAGGCTCAGAAGAAC
>Ga0307972_1000589_pt1 | contig 19831 bp, 16 predicted proteins | sample OrgLakmetagen780_FD_201848 | JGI IMG/M metagenome (GOLD analysis project Ga0307972, IMG submission 201848) | Saline water microbial communities from Organic Lake, Antarctica - #780 | ecosystem: Environmental > Aquatic > Non-marine Saline and Alkaline > Saline | place: Antarctica: Organic Lake...
GCCTTTTACACCCTCAATTTCCATAGGGTGAGAACCTAATTTTTCGTATAATTTAAAATGTTTTCCAGCTTTAAATAACTGAATATCAAATTCAGTAAAAAGACTATAAACTTGTACTTTACTCATGTTGTTCTGGATTTAATATGCTTGAAATTCCTTTTAATGGAATAATTGCCCAAAGCGGGCGAGAGTTCAATTCGTATCCTAATTCATATATCGCTTTTTCTAATAAGGAATAATGCAATAGGAATTCTATTTCTTTACGGTAACCAATGTTTAAATTATGAGATTGAACATAATCTATATAGGTATATAAAAATACACCTACCATTTGGTCATAAACTAATTCTGCAAACTCAAAATGCTCTTCTATACTTCTTTTATGTTCATCTTGGTGATTGAAAATACTTGCGTAAATAGCATAATTAAAAGACCTAAACATGCCTGCAACATCCTTTAATGGCGCTTGTTTTACTTTTCTATCACGGATAGTACTTTCCGGTTCTCCTTCAAAATCAATGACATAAAAATCACGTTCATTTACCAATACTTGCCCTAAATGATAATCTCCATGAACTCTGATGCGTTCTCCTTTTAATTTGCTTTCATCAAAATCTAAGAAACGTTTTTTTACTTCTTTTTTGTTGCTGAGTAATTTTTGAGCCAAGTCTAAGGCAAGACCTTCTAATTTATGGAAGTTATTCTCTAACAAATTTATCCGATTATCTAGCATATACACTAGTCTGTTCTTCAACCAAACCGTATAATCATAAGAATAGGCAGAAGGTGTAAATTCTGCGTTAATGCGTTCTGTTCCCAAGGAAACATGCATTTCTGCAGTTCGGTGAGCCAAAGTTCTAATGTCTTCAAAAAAAGCTTTACCAAATAATTTAGTAAGTTTAGTATCTACTTGGTCTACATGAAGTTGTTGTAATGGTTTTAGTTTATCAATTTTAGAAATATCAATTTTTGAAGCATTAAAGGCTTGAATTCCTTTTCGAATTACCTTTGAAAAATACTCCCAAGCATCACCTTCATTTGGAATTACTTCTTGCATTAAAGCAATGGTCATCACATTTTTATCACTGAATTTTAGAGTGATGCTGCCAGCATATCCGGGAGTATTGCTGAAGTGTCCTTTGTTGGTTAAATACTTACTGAGTTCGTAATCTGGATTATGGTTAACATATAATCTCCTAAAGAATTTAAGAATGTATTTGTCGTTGTAAATAATAGATGTATTGCTTTGCTCTACTCCTAAAAATCGAGATGATACATAATGATCATCTAAGCATTTTCTTCCTCTTCTGTATTCTAAATAGGGATGTTGAGTTTTGTTTCCTTCGGTTATTTTTTCAAAAATCAGTTTTCGGAAGGACTCCAGCAGTGTAGCATCAACTAACCAAAAATCTTCTTCTTTCAATTTGATTTTTGCAATAACTTTTCCATCCACCGCATCCGGGTTTTTTACTAAACCAAGCGGTAAAAAGTAATCTTGTACAAATGCTTCAATATAATTAGCTTCAACAACCAACCCATAGTATAAGTCAGATTCATTTTGAACACTAAAGTAATCTAGTACTTCAAGGTACTTCAACTTACTTGCTTTGCCACCATACCAACGTTGTTGCAGTATATAATCTTGTAAAACATCTCCACAAAGTTGTTTTTGAAATTCTTTAGATTCCAATAAATCTTCCCAACTTAATGCATATTGAAGCGAATGTTTTGGTTCTGGTGGTGTTTTACTGTCCATTAGTATTGCATTTTAAAAATATGAAATCCTAAATTGGGGTGAAGTTCTACAAAATTCCATTCGTTATTCCAATCGTATGTTGCTTCTGTAATCAAATCTTTCATAACCACTTTTGTGCCTGGTGAAATGCCTAATTCTTCAAAAGGCAAGCGCAATGAACCTTGTTGGCTGTAATGATGATTAATGTTGATCACGACTAAAATTTGATCGCTCAAGTCGTCATTCCATTTGTAAAATCCGATTAAGTTTTCGTTTTCAATAGTACAAAACCTAATGTTGTTGGTTTGTTGAAGCGCTGGATGATTTTTCCGAATGCGATTGATTTTACCTATTAAATGAGTGAGTTTATTTTTGTAATTCCAATCCCATTTTCTTATTTGGTATTTTTCTGAATCTAGATACTCTTCCTTTCCTGGCATAGCATCAGAAACCATATACTCAAATACAGGACCGTAAATACCAATATTACTCGATAAAGTAGCTGCTAATGTATACCGAATCATGTGCATGGCTTCGTTGGCTCCTTGTAAATGAAATGGATTGATGTCTGGAGTATTCGGCCAAAAGTTGGGTCTAAAATACTCCCGCATATTACTTTGCGTTAATTCCTTTACATATTCTACAAGCTCATATTTGTGAGTTCGCCATGTAAAATAGGTATAGCCTTGGTTAAAACCTTGTTTGGCCAATTGCTGCATGATTCTAGGTCTGGAAAAAGCTTCCGATAAGAAAATGGTATCAGGAAATTCCTGTTTTATAGAACGGATAAAAAAGTTCCAAAACCGAAATGATTTAGTATGTGGATTATCTACTCTAAAAATTTTCACTCCACGTTTAGCCCAGTATTTACCAACGCTCAACAACTCATTCCACAACTCTACAGCTGCTTCACATTCAAAGTTGAAATTGACAATATCTTGGTATTTTTTAGGAGGATTTTCTGCATATTGTATACTTCCATCGGGTCTAAATTTAAACCATTCTGGATGATCTTTAAGATAAGGATGGTCTGGAGCGGCTTGAAAAGCAATGTCCATCGCAATTTCAATTCCGTATTGCTCAGCTTGATGTATAAGGTGCATAAAATCTTCTTCTGTACCTAATTCTGGATGGATGCTCTTGTGTCCTCCCAGTTTAGAGCCAATTGCCCATGGCACACCTGTATCATTATTTTCTGCGTTGGTTTTGTTGTTTTTCCCCTTTCGATTCACCTCTCCAATTGGATGAATAGGAGGGAAGTACAATGTATCGAATCCCATTTCTGCTACTCTAGGTAGCAATTTTTCGCAATCTTTAAAATTTGCATGTCGTCCATCGTCTTGTGGAGCAGAGCGAGGAAAAAACTCATACCAAGTACTGAACCTTGCTTTTTTTCGGTCTACATCAATTTCAAAAGTATCAGATTGAGTTGCATTTTCTTTGGTAGGAAACCGATAAAACAAATCGTACAATCTTTTAGACTTGGCTTCTTTACATGCTTCATCATAATGACTTTCTTTTGGAAAGATTTCAATTAAATGATCTAAGAAGAAATTGTCGTTTTTATCTTGAACCAATTTTTTCAGTGTTTTTAAATGAATAACTCCTTCAAGCAATTCACTTTTTACACCAATTTGATTATCAATTTTAGCAGTAACGCCTTTGTGCCAAGTAAGTGGATGATCTACCCAGGCTTGTAAAAAATAAGCTTGGTAACCTTGCGAATTTACTTGAAAATGACCTTTGTAACCATCGTTTTCAATTGGATATAATCTATGATATTGTTGCGTTTCTTGATTAGGAAGATAATGTACAACTTCTGCTTGAAGTACGTCGTGACCATCTGCTATGATATCTGCATTAATATGAACAAATTCCTCTACAACTCGTTTAATAGGAAATTCACCATTATTGACTAAAGGTCTAATGTGTTCTATAATAAGTCTTCTTTTTTCTTTTTTCATAAAATTATGCGATGTTTTTTAAGAATAAAACTTTTTTCTGATTTGTTCTGTTTCTTGTTGATTTTTGAATACTGAAAAAGTTTTGCCTTGTGTACGTAAACCACCAAATATATTGGCATATTCTGCAGCTGCTACAGCACTATTCTGGGTAGCAAAGCCATAGGCTAAACCTCCAGCAAAAGAGTCTCCGCATCCTGTCGTGTCAATTACTTCATCTACTTTTATTGCAGCGGTAAAATGTTTCTTGACTTTTCCGTTTTCTAGGTGATATTCCATACAGCCAGTAGCATCTAAAGTAACATACAAAAATGAAACTCCTTTGCTTAAAACATGTTCAGCTAATTCTTCTAAATGTCCGGTTTCACCTTCTTGATATGCAATTAATTCTTTTTGTTGGTATTCACTTTTCACCAAACAGGATTGAGATTCTTCCAAATTCATTTTCAATACATCTATAAACGGAAGCCATAAATCCATATCTACCCAAAATTTTCGGTGACGGTTACCATGAACACTAACCGCAGTAGTTGGGCCGTGAGCATCAAAAATAATTTTAGCTTTTGAATTTGCTTTGATGTACTTTAAGGTGTCTAGAGCAATTTCAAAATCAGTAATAGGCACAAATACAAACGCATCTACATCCAAGAAATCTTTTACTTCTTTTGGAGTAATGGGTGGCATAAAAGCCGTTTGTTTTTCAACTCTATTGTTTTGGTCGATGAATTTTAATTGAATAACAGTACCTCGGTCAGCTTCAAACGAAAGCCCTTTTGTATCCACAGCCGGATAATCCTTGAACAATTCTAAAATGGCTTCTTTATCCTTTTGATGAATATGAGATATAGGAAATACTGTCCCGTTTTCTTGTAACATTTTGGAAATAGCTATGCTAGGGTGAGTAACACAACCGTATTTTTGAATTTTTTCCCCTTTAAAAGTTTCTATGGTGTCTCGTGGAATAGGACCAGCTACTGCTATTTGTATTGACATATATTCAAAATTGAATGCTTACAAGACGATTATTTTTTACTGGCACAAATTAAGTATTATTTGAGACATTCGGATATTTTTAAAACATTTTTTATCGAGATAGTAGTTTATAAACAAACTATATCGTTATCGTTTTATTTTTAGCAAAACAAGTTTAAGGTGAATTTAAGGTGAATCAAATTGAATTTCATTTGCATAAATCCACAATTTCTTACAAGGCGTTTATAATATAAATTCTATCTTTGCCTAGAATTTGGTTGGAAATGACTTTTACGAGCATTTTCATTAAAAGGGAATTCCGTTTAAATCGGAAGCTGTTCCCGCAACTGTAAGCTAAATCCTATTTTAGGATGCTTTGCATTTTTTCTTCTAACACCACTGTTCATAAGAATGGGAAGGTCAATGTAAAGACGCAAGCCAGGAGACCTGCCTTATTCTTAAATAAAAAACGAAAATTCTCGGGATAAGGATTAAGTTGGTTATGAAACAGAACTATTTCTGCATTACGCTAGTTGCGTTGTGTTGGTGCCTAACAACTTATGCACAAGTAAATTTGAATGCTATTCAAAAACTTGATGAGGTTGTAATTACCAACAAACTGCTGACTGATTTTTCAACTGGGCAAAAGCTGCTCAAGTTGAACGACTCTGTGCTGCAACATAATCCCGCCAATTTAACTGACTTACTTAACTTTAATACCGGTATTCATTTCAATCAAAATGGATATGGAATGGTGTCTTCGCCTGCTTTTAGAGGAACAACTGCGCAGCAGACTGCCGTGGTTTGGAATGGCATCAACATCAATTCTCAGTTTAATGGTCAAGGAGATTTCAATACTTTATTGAATCCTACCATGCAGCAAATTAACATTCAACCGGGTGGTGGAAGTGTGATTTATGGAACTTCAGCAATTGGCGGAAGCATTCATTTAGAAAGTAAATTGAAGTTTAATAATGCAACTCAGCACTTTCTTCAAACCAATTATGGAAGTTTCAATACGCTGGATACGCGTTACCAATTGCAACATGCAGTAAAAAAATGGAGTTTCAATTTTGGAGTTCAACGCAATACTTCAGACAATGATTTTCCAATTCAGCAAAGCGATAGAAACAACATCAACGGGAAATTCAATAACAATTCCATTGGTTTAGACATTGCACATCAACTCAATCCTAAGCACCAATTAAAAATGTATTCTTGGTTGTTTTTAGGAAATCGAAATTTATCTGTCATTAGACCAAGCGACACCAAATCTGCTTATGAAAATCAAGACCTAAGAAGCCTTTTGGAATGGGAATACAAGCATCAAAAATGGCGTTCAACTTTAAAGATGGGTTACTTAAATGAAGAATTTGTTTTTATTGAAAATACCACACGAGAAGATGATTTTACCTCCAATTTAGCTGAAACTTTTTTAACGCAATACAACCTTCAATTCAAAAATGAAAAATGGGTATTCACGGGTTTAATCGATGCCAATACAGCCAAAGCTAGCGGAGATGATTTACAAGAAGACCGACGGGATGTTGCTGCTTTTGCTTTTTTAGCCAAGCATAAAATCAATTCAAAATTGACCTTGCAAGCTAGTCTACGCCAAGAAGTGTCTAATTTATATAACAGTCCTATTTTATATAGCTTGGGTGCAGACTACCATATTTCGAAACAATACGAGATGAAATTTCATACCTCCCGAAATTTCAGAATACCTACATTCAATGACTTGTTTTGGGGCAGTACTACAAGTTCAGGTTTGCTTCCTGAGACTTCATATCAAGTAGAATGGGGTCATCATATTTCGTTGAATAATTTTCATTTTTCAGCAACCGGATTTTACAATCATATAGACGACATGATTCGATGGATTCCGAATGAAAATGCAGTTTGGCAACCCGAAAATGTAGATAAAGTAAGAACTTATGGAGCAGAAATTGAAACTGGATATGCCTACAAATGGCAAGCGCATCAACTAAAATGGAATGCAAATTATGCCTACACGGTTTCAGAAAATAGAGAAACGGGATTTCAACTAAGATATGTTCCGTTTCATAAAATCACTTCCGCTTTAGCCTATTCTTGGAAACGCTGGGCTGCAGACACACAAATAATTCACGTGGGCGAAGTTTTTACCCGAAGCAACAATGCGGCAGAGGCAACTATTTCTGCTTATACCTTGCAGCATTTTGGTTTCCGTTACCAATTGCTCTCCAAATCACCAAAAATAAACATCGGCGCAAGAGTCTATAACCTTTGGGATACTGAATTCGAAGGCGTAGAAAATAGACCGATGCCTGGAAGATATTTTCAATTTCAATTTTCACTAATTTTATAAATAAAAACCATGAAGTATTTTAAGTATTTAAGTTTAGTAGTAGTAGCCAGTATTTTATTCACGTCCTGTGCAGACGATGACAACCAAGTTGCAGTTGACCCAATACCTGTTGGAGATTATGTTACTGGTTTTTTTGTAGTGAATGAAGGGCCTTTTGGAGGTTCTGGATCAATTAGTTTTATAGAAAATGATTTTTCTGAAACTACAAATAATGTATTTGCCACAGTAAATCCCAATGATGATATTGGTAGTTTTGTTCAATCTGCTTTTTTTGATGAAGAACGAATGTTTATTATTTCTAATGGAAGTAATTTAATTAATGTAGTGGATAGATATACTCTTGAATTTATAGCTCAAATTGATGCAGGTTTTGAAGTTCCTAGATATGGAGTTGTGCTTGATAATAAGGCTTATGTCACTAATTTAGCTAGCTTTAATTCTACAACAGATGATTTTATATCAGTGATTAATTTGGAGACTTACCAAGTTGAAAGCAGTATAAATGTGAATAATATTGCAAACCATATTGAAGCTTATAATGGAAAGTTGATTGTGGAAAATTCAGCTTTTTCTGATGGAAATTCAGTGAGCTTAATCAATCCATCTTCTCAACTGGTAGAAGAAGTTATAGAAGTAGGGGACGGATTAAATTCAATGATTTTAGAAAATAACGCTTTGTATACTTTGAGTGAAAATCAATTTTCAGAAGTTAACTTGAATACTTTCAGTATAAACCAGACAATTGATATTCCAAATGAAAACCAAGGCGCAAAAAACTTAAGATTACATCAAGACCAAGTGTATTACACCTTGGGCAATTCAGTATACACTAATTCATTGAGTAATTTAAGCTTTACAGAAGAAGCTATTTTTTCTTATGATACCAATTTAGATTTTGGTACTTTTTATGGATTTGAAGTACAGGATAATCGAATTTTTATTTCAGATGCTGGAGATTTTGCTTCCAATGGAAACGTATTTGTTTTTAATTTGAATGGAGAATTACTATTTGAAACAGAAGTAGGCTTGGGGCCAAATGGATTCTATTTCAATGAATAGGATTGTGGTGTTTTTTTGAGAGCACTTATTAAATTTGATTAAGATATAAAAGTTATGGTCTTATTCTTTATTTCCTAGAATCAGAAGGATTGATAAATTAAACTGTAAGCTTGGCTAAGTTCATCAATAGTAAAGACTAAAAAAATGCAACAGACATAAGTTATATTTCAAACATCTTGTGTCTGTTGCATGGTTTTAAAAGAAAATAAAAATATTAAATCTTCAAATTGATATAATACTTTTAATTATAGTCCTTTAATTTCTATTACCTCTAAAAGTAATGATTTGTGTAGTAGGATCAGAATCGTCTGGATCTGAACCGTCAATTATGATTTCTATTGTATTATTGCTATTTGATACGTTTATTTCTGCATTTGAAACATCACCTTCTTGTGTAAGAATATAGTCATTTCCAGATACAAGTTGCCAGGTTCCATTGATGTCTGAGCCATTTAATGAGCAATTAAGACTGGGGTTGCCTTCAAAATTTAAGCCTATATCTCCGTCTGGTAAAATTGCACCTCCATCTTCAGTAAAAGAAATGATGAAAGGCATATTACAAACATCTGTAGGAAAAGTTTCATCTAATGTTCCTTCATCACTAGATATAAAAAAGTTAATTTCAAAAATTTCCCAATTTCCTACAATTGTATTTGTAGATGATCCGTTATCATCATCACTATCACAGGATGATACAAAGAAAACGGATAAACAAAGCGTTGCGGCATAAAATAATTTTTTCATGTTTTATTATTTTTAAATTGATTTGTGGCCATATTAAATTTGAAATAGCTTTGGCAAACTTTTTTCGATAAACTTAACAAAAAATCAACAGGACGAATATTGCCAGTTATTGGTATAGAACCTCTATACTCTGATTGTAAATCAAAAATACAATTGCCTTATCTTTGACCCCTATGACTGAACTTGAAACCTATGCTATTGCCATAGTTGGTGCATTTATTGCTGGAGGCATAAATACCTTAGCAGGCAATGGGAGTGCAATTACATTAACAATACTTACAGAAGTATTGGGTTTGCCACCTAATATTGCAAACGGCACTAATCGAATAGGTATTTTTACTCAATCGGCTATTACCTCATTTGTATTCCATAAACATGGGAAGCTGAGTATACATCGCAATAAAAAGTATATCATTCCAATTGTTATTGGCGCTATTGTTGGTGGAATTTTGGCAACTAAGGTCAGTAATGAACAGTTTAAAGCGGTATTTAAATTCATGATGGTCTTTATGCTGATTGCTGTTCTTGTAAAGCCCAAAAGATGGTTACGTAGTACAGATATGAACTTCAAACCCAAATGGTACATTTACATCCCAATCCTTTTTGCATTAGGCTTTTATGGTGGATTCATTCAAATGGGAATGGGTGTGTTTTTCCTCATCATAATGGTTTTAGGAATGCGAGTAAATATCATTGAAAGCAATGCTATAAAAGGATTTGTAATAGCAGTTTATACCCTTTTATTGATTATCTTATTTCATTACCAAGGTATGATCGACTGGAAATTCGGCAGTATTATGGCGATTGGACAAACCCTAGGAGGTTACCTTACGGCTAGATTTGCAACTCAGTATAAAAAAGCCGACCAAGTGGCATATTATGTATTAATTGTGGTGATGGTATTGGCAATTGCTAAGATGTTTTTTGGGTAGGAATTGTATAGGCAAATATATTTTTGATTCGTATTCTTTTTATAATATTTATAATTAATTAAGAAATATATTTAATAATAATGAATACAGATAGCTATAAGTTGTACATTTACAAACAAATAAATAATTGACTTATGAAAACAAAAATTAAATTTATGCTCTACTTTGCCTTTGTTGTTATTGCTTTTTCAGCTTGTACACCTGAACAAAAAGCCAACGAGGAAATGACTACAGAAGAAGTAGAAGTTGATGTAGAAATAGACTTTGAAAAAGTAAAGTCTGAAATTCAAGCATTAGAAGATGCTTATGCTGCTGGAGAAAAAGCAAAGGATGCTGAAGCTGTTGCTGCTTACTATAGCGATGACGCTATAAGTTATAGCAGAAACAAAGAGCCTTTAAAAGGAAAAGCCGCGATTACAGAAAGTATTGCAAAAAATATTGCAAATGATAGCTTAGGAAACTATAATGTTTACAAAATTGTAGATTTATTTGTAGAAGGAGACACTGCTGTAGAAGTAGGCTCTTGGACTGAATTTAGCAAAGATGGTATTGAATTACAAAATGGAAATTATATTTCTTATTTTGAAAAAATGGATGGTAAATACTTATGTGTTCGTGATATGAGTACTACAACTAGTCCAGTTAACCCAACTATGTAACAGAAGATATTCTATTTTAAACTTCAGTTTATTTTAAAAGTAGTCGATTTATCGGCTACTTTTTTTCATATATACTTAGGCTATAAGTTATATTAGTTATTAACTAACCACAAGCTACAAGAGAAATTTAGATTGGAGTGAATTAAAATTCATTCATTGATTACTGCATTTAACTTCTGCCACATTTCATTGTGAAATTGTATAGGTACAAGGGCTTCATCTGGTGCTTCTCCCATTCGAATAACCACTAGATTACGACTTGGTACGATATCAATAAATTGTCCGTTTTTTCCCATTCCTGCAAATAAGTCGTCAGGTGCTTCACTTGAAAGATTGCTGCTGAAAGAAGTTTCTAAACCAGGAAATACAATTGAACTTTTTCCATTTAACCACCATAAATATCCATAAGAAGGGTTAATCTCTTGCGAACTATTCACCATTTGTTGAAAGTAATTCTCATCAGCTAATACGGGAATATCTTCCCAGATTCCTTGGTTCAACATAAGTAAACCAAATCTTGCCATATCTCTTGGTGTACTCCAATATACGTTATTGTTTCCCAAAGGAATCCATTGCCCGTTCATTCCTATAACTGATTCAATTTTTTGATTTGTATAGGTATTGTAATCCAATCCAGTTGCGTTACTTACAACTTGTTCAAGTAAAGTATAAGGTGCATTGTGGTAAAACCATTGGTTTCCAGCATCGCTTCTATATTGAAGACAATCAGGTTCAGTACAATCTAAACTAGGAACTTCAAAGTCTAGACCCGTAGTCATATTCAATTGATTTTGAATACGGATTAAATTTTCTTTTTCTAAGCTTAAAGAAGTCCAAGCATTGCCTAAATAATCTGAAGTTTTATCATTGATATTCAAAAAGCCTTCTTCTTGTGCAATTCCCACTAATGTTGCTGTTATTGTTTTTCCAGCTGAAGCCCAATACCAGTTGGTTTGTGCATCAAAAGCTGCCGTATTCAGGATGTTATTTCCCCAGTACTTTTCAATAATAATTTTACCATCTTTTAAAACAATAAAAGCCCTAGTATTATTGGTAGATAGATGATTATAAAGATTTTCCAACTCATTTTGATTCCAGTTTAAAGAGTTCAAATCAGTTGTTTCCCAATTGCTGCCATTAGTAGGAGGGAAGTACAATTCCGTTTCAGGTGTAATGTTATCCGGCGTATCATCAGACTCTGTACAAGATAGTATGATGCTCATCAGCATTACGATTAAATATATGTTTTTCATTTTTTTTTGAATTATTTTAATTACAGATTGCAATTCATAAATCTAACAATCAGTCCACTACAAATGTAGGTTATTTCCGATTATCCTCAGTTTATGAAGAGTTATAAACTATCAGTATACTCATTATTTAGTATTTACATACTTAAAATGATTTGAGTTAATTAGGATAGCCACAAAATAAATCTATTAATATTTGTTAGATAACTTTTATGGAGTGTTACATTTCATTCATAACCTATTTTCTTAAAGTTTTGTTAAAATAGTACTATGTATTGCAAAGTACTGTAACAAATCTAAAGTTGATACGTCTATTAAGTATAACCCATTAAATTATTAATCATGAGAACATTAGATTCAGATCAACTAACACAAAGAGCAGTAGGTACAAAAGGTCATACTTGGAACTCAAAAAGACGCTACAGATAATACGTCTTAAATTTATTGTAAAATTAATAAATCATTTAAAACACAAAACCATGAAAACATTAAACAAAAATCACTTAGTTGGTAGTAAAGCAATATCAAAATCCTTTACTTGGAATCAAAAAAGACGGTATATAAGCTAAAAAACTGTCAAATTTAAACAAACTTAAAATTCAAAGCCATGCAAAAACATTTGAACTTAAAAATCAGACAATGTATAGGAGCTCAAATTCAAAAAACAATACTAACTCCTGATATGTACAACAAAAAATTTCAAAAGAAATTAGGTGTAAAAATGTATTAAAACATGAGCTTAATATTAGTAGTATCCTTGATTCATTATTGAATTTCAAGGATTTTACTATTTTAATAAATAAGTTAAGCTTATTACTTTTTTCGATTTTTATTTTTTTGTGTGTAACTTTTGCTTTTCTTAAAACTAGATTTTATTTCATTAATGTCATAATGCTTCATTTTTAGATTTAAAGTGTCCTAAACGTTTAGAAAAGAGACAGGAAATTTTGTTCCACAAAGCCTATCTGTGGTGCACCATAAAAACCCTTTTTCTGATGGTAAATGTAACATTGTTTTCTTGAAAAATATACATAAAAGGCAATTGCTAACAATGCCTTAAAGTAATTGCTTGAACACGTCTACTTTTGAAATTCAGCAAGAATTTCCAACCTGATGTGTATTTGTTAAATTAATCCATAAACCACGCAACTACTAATGAATTAAAAGTTGCCCATAATTAAAAAAAGAACCAAATAAAAATCTTATTTTTTATTAAACTTTTCTTGTTCTGAAAAGAATGAAAATGGTGAATTATTAAAAGAAAACTGTCTTTAAAAACAAAAATATCAGAATTAGAAGAATACAATGCTGAATTGAGTAAACAAAACTCTATTCTTAAATCATTGAAGTCCCAAAGTGAGGAAATTAAAATCACAGAATTGAGAAATTATAAAGTAATAAAAATAGTTGACCAAACATTCTCAAAAGACAAATTAGATTTACAGAAATAAAGAAAGGACTAAAAAGCCAATTTTTATGTATGACGAGATTGCTGCTGTTACTGGCTATTTCGGAGTGACCATGCCACGGATTTCGGTCAAACCGTGCCACTTATAAAGATGTTATAATTATAGTTAATTTTTGGGTTTATTGTTTATTCATTATTGTTTTTCTAATAGATGTAGGTTGGCTATTTATATAAAAAGAGTATTATAAAACTAATTTAGGCGTGCCTACTGTATGCAATTTTATGGGTATAGGCCAACCCGATATATGAGTTATAATCTAAGATTTTAAAAAAGATGCAAATTCAAAATTTTCTTTTTTCTTCACAAAAAAACCTTTTCTAAAATGTTTTGTCTATCTATTTTAGACTTTAACAAAAGACTTCTATTTCTGGACGAGTTTGCACTTTATGATGTTGTATTTCCATCTTCTTTATTCACTTTTTGGCCTAGTCATAATTAAGCTCATTTCAAAACTAAAGTGTCTATAATTTTTCTTCTAAAAATTCAGTATAAAATCATTATTTTACGAAGTAAAGCAACAATTTATTTCAGTGAATTCATAAAATCTACAGGCAATATTTCCGTTCCTCATATCCATTTTACCGTTTATCATATTTTCACTTTTTTAGCTAAGTTTCTTGCATACATTTGGTTAATCAAATTAAAAACACAATAATATGGTCACTTTAGTAAGAATAATTGTCGAATTAGTAATTCAAATATTAAGTTAATCTAAAAAACAAACATCATGAAAACTAAAAAAATTAATCCAGTTGAAAAATTCAAATATTTATTGAAAGGCTCTGTCATGGCAAGAAATTTAACTTTTCTATATGTATTGGTATCCGTTATCTTAGCATTTAAAATGAGGGCACAAATAATATATGTTGTTCCTTTAGTATTTGGTGCATTGTTAATGCTTTGGTACGGCTTAACTTACCTATCATTAAAGAATATAAACCTTAAAAAAAATGATTTAAGTGATCAGTTTTTACTGTATAAGGCAAGGCTTTTCAAAAGAGAGAAATATGAATCAACAGTAATTTTTATCTGGTCTTTGACTATTATTCCTGCTATTTTAGAAGGAGCAGAGATAACAATTTTTACAGTTTTAATTTATATGGTTGCAATCTATATAGTTTTAGTCGGAGGAAACAGTTTGTTTAAAAAAGTAAAAAAAGAACTCAAAGACTTAGAGTTAATAATTAACCTAAATGAGGTAAATAAACTTTAGTGACATTTTTTTAGTCTGATGATATGGGTATACATAAATTACAAAATTCTTAATTGTGAATGTAAAAAAAATAGTTTATTGGTTACTTCAAATTCTCATATGGTCACTTCTAACAGGTACGATGGCATTTGCTTATTGGGTAAATGGTAATGAATTAGAATTAGAATATTGGCAGATTACCTTAGATTTTTTTATAATAATTTTACTTTCCATTTTTTACACTCACCAACTAAAAAGAACCTTAAATAAGTTAATTCAATTTGATGATTTGAAAATCATGGATTGCTTTCAAATTTTAGCTTTTTTAGTTATTGCAGTTGTCTTGTTTTATGCAACATATATGTTATATATCAAATTTACATATACCCTAATTTATGATAGAGTAGATGTCTTCGACCATCCTTCACAGAGTTTAAGTAACAATATTATTTTTATCATTAATTATTGTGTTTATTTCTTTGTCTGGACGGGTTTCTATGTTGCTATCAAGGGTTTGGTGGAGCTGAATAAAAGTAGAGAGACAAGGTTAGAATTGGAATCCAACCTTAAGGAATCACAATTAAACACCTTAAAAGGACAAATAAATCCACATTTTATGTTTAACAGTCTAAACAATATTCGTGGATTGATGTTAGAGGATGTTACTGCTGCTAGAAATATGCTCACTAGTTTATCTGAAACATTACGCTACTCTCTTACGAAAAGTGAATCCAATTCGATAGCTTTAGAGGATGAGTTGGATATGGTTAAAAATTATATAGAACTCTCAAAAATTCAGCTTGAAAGTCGTTTGCAATTTGAATCTTTTATTGATGAAAACTCTTTGTCTACCCAAATTCCACCAATGATTATTCAGATGCTGATTGAAAATGCAATTAAACATGGTATTTCAAATTTAATAGAAGGAGGAAAAGTTAGCCTTTCCACAGAAATTAAAAAGAATAAATTGCGCATAGAGGTAGTTAATACTGGAATCTTAAAGCAAAGCGAAAACAGTACCCAAATGGGATTGAAAAACATTAAAAGACGTCTTGATTTACTCTATGGTGAATCGGCTACTTTCAGTTTAAATGAACTAGAAAATCAAGTGGTTGCCACGATATTAATTCCTTTAAAATGAGAACACTAAAAGCAGTTATAGTAGAGGATTCCAGATTAGCACGCAATGAGTTGAAAGAACTTATAAAAGCACATCAAGAAATTGAAATAGTAGGTGAAGCAGAAAATGTTGACAAAGGTTTTAAATTAATCAATGAAAAAAAACCAGACCTTTTGTTTTTAGACATCAATATGCCCGAAAAAGATGGATTTGAGTTGTTGGAAATGTTAGATGAAGTTCCCATAACTATATTTACAACTGCTTTTGATGAATATGCTATAAAATCCTTTGAGTACAATGCTTTTGATTATCTACTGAAACCTATTGACCAAAAAAGATTTACCAATAGCATTAAAAAGGTACATCAAAATTTAAATACCAAGGTATTGTCAAAATCTAAAAATGACTCTGCTTTAAGCCTAGATAAACAGATATTTATCAAAGATGGTGAAAGGTGTTGGTTAGTGAAAATACAAGACATTTTTATGTTTGAAATAGTAGGAAATTATACCCGAGTTTTTTTTGAAGAACACAAGCCATTAATCTATAAATCTTTGGGGCAAGTAGAAGAAAAACTTCCAAAGGATGTGTTTTTTAGAGCTAACAGACAGCAGATTATTAATATAACCCATGTGAAAAAAGTAGTATCATGGTTCAATGGTAAACTTAAAATAGAAATGAATTCTGGAGAAGAAATTGAAATTTCTAGAAGACAATCCCATCTCTTTAAAGAACAGCTAAGCTTTTAATTCAGACATTTTAGATGAAGTCCTTGTAATGTAGTTATTACCTATTCAATTTAAACAAAGTTTATCCACGTAACGTATGTTTTTGAATAATCACCCTAGCATTAGCCTTTGATTTTTGAGATTGAATAATCCCCCAAATTTCATCTGAAGCCTTTTTTCTAGAAGAATCCAAATCCACAATAGGAATAGGATAATCTTCGCCTAATCTAAAATCATACATTTGTTGCTCCATTAGCGTCATTATCCAAGGTTCATGAACAAACTCTTTTGGAATAGCTTTCAATTCAGGTACATATTGTAAAATGAATTCACCTTCAGCATCATGTTTATACGAATTTTTTATCGGATTGTAAATTCGTAAGGTATGTGCTCCCGTTGTGCCAGCTTGCATTTGTAATTGTGGATAATGTATGCCAGGTTCAAAGTCTAAAAATAAACTTGCCAAATGAGCAGAAGCATACTGCCATTTTTGCCATAAAATATGCGTAAAAAAGGAAACTAAAAGGGCACGCATTCTAAAATTAAGGAATCCTGTTTGGATTAAACAACGCATACTGGCATCTACTAAAGGAAATCCAGTTTGGCCAGTTTCCCAAGCCTTAATAAGTTTATCGTTCTTAGGTTGATGTAGAACATTAAAGGCAGCATTAAAATTATAAAATTCAACCCGTTCTTCCATTTCAAATTTTTGAATAAAATGAGCTTGCCATCGCAATCTAGATTTAAATTGACCTAAAGCCGATTTGCTTTTTGTTTGCACCTGTTCTGCTGCCTGAACTACTTCTCGCATTGATAAATTCCCCCACGTAATGTAAGGAGATAATCTACTGCAAGATGTTCTAGCTGCCAATGGTTTGGAAATATTCCGTTGGTAATTTTTATGCCTTTCATTTAAAAAAGACTTCAGGTATTGCAATCCAAACTTTCTTCCACCATGTTGCATTCGTTTGGAGGTTGTAGTTTGTAAGTCTACAGGAGTGAATTGAATTTCTATTTTTTCAATTTCGGGTTTTGAAATAAAATTAGTTGACTTCGCTTGGAAGCTTATGGTTGTAAAATTCATGTGCTTTTCCCATAGTTTCACCCAATTTTTTCTGTTCTGGAGTCCCCGATAAACTCCATTATGAACACATTCTGTCCAAGTAATTTGATTACTTTTAAAAAGTTGTTTTAGCTGCAGGTCACGTTCGTAAGTTTTTAAAATACCCGTTTCTTGATGTGAAAAAACCTGATTAATTTGTAACTGATTGTGAAGCTTTTGAAAAACGTCTGTTGCTTCGCTTTCAATAACAAGCATTTTTGTGTTGTACTTCTGTAAGTGGGATTGAAGCTCTATTAGCGATTGTTTTATGAATCTAAAATGCCTAGAGCTATAATGCGAATCGGTTAAAAGGATGGGTTCAAAAATGTAGAGTAGGAGACAAGCTTTATTTTGCTGTAGTGCTAGATGAAGCGCTTCATTGTCTTGTAGTCGCAAATCTTTTTTGAACCAAACTACATTCATTTAGTGGTAAATTTTATTTTGGGAAATACATCTATTTTTTTACAGCAGTTTTATAGGTATTTAAGCAACGCTCTCTAGCCATTTTATGCTCCACCATGGGTTCTGGATATGCTTCTGTTTCATATTCTGGCACCCATTTCTTGATGTATTTTTTATTTTTATCAAACTTATCAGTTTGAGAATATGGATTAAATATCCTAAAATAAGGGGCTGCATCAACTCCTGTTCCTGCAACCCATTGCCAACCACCAATGTTTGAAGACATTTCATAATCTAGTAACTTTTCCGCAAAATAAGCTTCTCCCCATCGCCAATCAATAAGCAAGTGTTTACATAAAAAACTACCGACTACCATTCTAATTCGGTTATGCATCCAACCTGACTCATTTAGTTGCCTCATTCCTGCATCAACTATTGGGTAACCAGTTGTTCCAGTTTTCCATTTTTCAAATTCAGCTTCGTCATTTCTCCACTTAATTTCATCATATTTAGGTTTGAAAGAGCGACTTTGAGTTTCTGGATAATGATATAATATAGCTTTGTAAAATTCCCTCCAAATTAATTCATTTAAAAATGTTTCATTTTCAGCAGATAGCGCTTTTTGAACGATTTTGCGATATCCAACAGTTCCAAAACGTAAATGTGGGCTTAGTCTTGATGTTCCATTTACGGATGGAATATTACGAGTATCTTCGTAATTTTCCAAAAAATCCTTTTCAAGATGATAATCTGGAACTTCAATATTTGATTTTTCAAATCCCATGTCACTCAAACTTAAATTTGGTAATCTGGAATTCTCATATGTATTTTGCAAATACTTTTCAGAAGGAAAATCACTTAATGAAATATCTTCAAACTCTTTTTTCCACTGCTTCATGTAGGGTGTATACACCAAATACATTCCTCCATCATTTTTTACGACTTCAGATTTTTCAAAAATTACTTGATCTTTAAAATCATGAAATTCAACTCCATTTTTAGATAACAAAGATTTAATTTCAGCATCTCTTTTAAAAGCATACGGTTCATAATCTCGATTGGTGTAAACCCCTTTTACATTATAATCTTTAATGATTTCAGCAAAAACATTTTCTGGATAATCGTGATAAGTAGCAATGGAACTACCATATTTTTCCTGTAGTTCATTTCGCATTTTTTGAATTTCTTCAAAAATAAAACTCACCCTTGCATCATCCTTAGGTAATTCATCCAATATATGCTTATCGAAAATAAATACAACCAAGGTAGGCTCATTTTGCTTTAAGGCATGAAAGAGACCTACGTTGTCATGCAAACGTAAGTCTCTTCTATGCCAAAATACATTGACTTGTTTTTCCATTTCAAGATGATTTAGGATACATTAAGACTAGACATTCCGCCGTCTACACCTAATATTTGTCCTGTCATCCATGTGCTTTCTTCACTTAACAAGAAAGCAGTCATGTTCGCAATGTCTTTTGCTTCACCAACTCTTTTTAAAGGATGGCGTTCGTCCATTTTTTCTTTTTTCTTATCGTTACCTAGTAATTTCCCCGCCAATGGAGTATTTACTAAAGAAGGCGCAATTACATTAACTCTGAAGCTTGGTGCGTATTCTGCAGCTAGTGAACGTGCAAAACCTTCTATTGCTCCTTTTGCTGCTGCTACACTAGTATGAAAAGGCATACCTGTTTGTACAGCAACCGTACTATAATATACAATGCTAGCTTGATCTGAATTTTTTAAATGCTTCAATACACCGTGTGTAGTTTTGACTAAGCCCATGAAATTGAGCTGAAAGTCTTCTTCAAAAACACTTGGTTTCATCATTTTGAAGGGCTTCAAATTAATAGTCCCAGGTAGATATACGAAACCATCCAATGTGTCTGGTAAGTCTAGTTCAGCAATATCATCTGTGGTAACATCAAACTGATGATGTGTAACATTTAATTCATCTAACTTCCCTTTACTTCGTGACGCCACAATTACATTGTGATTTTCATGTAGTAACTTTGCGGTTTCAAATCCAATTCCTTGGCTACCGCCAATCAATAATATATTCTTTTTCATAGCAATTTATTTTTGGTTTAATGATCCGAACATTTCGGTCATTTTTTGTTCTCTGGCTTTAAATATTTCATCTAACTTTGGTTGAA
>Ga0307972_1000606_pt1 | contig 19544 bp, 10 predicted proteins | sample OrgLakmetagen780_FD_201848 | JGI IMG/M metagenome (GOLD analysis project Ga0307972, IMG submission 201848) | Saline water microbial communities from Organic Lake, Antarctica - #780 | ecosystem: Environmental > Aquatic > Non-marine Saline and Alkaline > Saline | place: Antarctica: Organic Lake...
TTCACTAGTACGTATCCTTGATCTGGATCAGAAACATCATTTATTTCAAGAGTTCTTCCTTCTGAAAGTATGGTGTTTCTAGCATCATTTTCAAATTCAGCACCATCAAATTTTTCAACAAATTGAGACGTTAGTCGAATAGCTCCACCCCAACCAACATTAAATAATCCGAAGTCAGCATTGTTTTCTTCGATGCTTCCTACTCCTCCATTGGTCATTACAACTACAGGTCCGAAAGACCTAGATTCTTCAAAACTAGCGGTAATTCCAAAAATAATTTCGTTGGTAGCTTCATTTGTGCTATTGTCACCTCTAAAATTGTTTCTGTAATCGCTTGCTAAGGAATAACCTGAACTTAATAGTTGCTCTATATTTTCCATTGCATCAGTATATCTTGGTGTGCCTGTATACACTTCTGCATTGAGATATAATTTAGACAGAACCATCAAAGCCGTTCCTCTGTCAGCTCTACCAAATTCAACTCCTCTTGCAGGAGCCAATTCATCTAAAATAGCCAACAATTCAGTTTCAACATGACTAAACAACTCTTCTCTATTCATTTGCTCACCTTCAAAACTTCCAACCGGTATAGTTTCGTCGTATAAAGGTGCTTTTCCGAATAAATCAAGTAAATGGTAGTATGCTAATGCTCTTAAAAATTTAGCTTCAGCTCTATATAAAGCAATTTCTGCTCTTTCTGATTGTGGAACACCTCTCTCATTTAGTAAGTCATCTGTAGATTGTCTTAAAAATTCATTTGAGAAAGCAACAGAAGCCATAATTCTACTAAACATTCCTAACAAAATAGGATTTGCAGCAGACCATGTTTTACGTTGAATTTCACGAATACCTGGATCACCTTCGTATGTCCAAATCGCTTCATCTGTACTAAAGGTTTGAAGATTCAACAATCCACGGCCATATTGACTAGTACCAGCATCTAAACCGGTAATGTTTGATGAGCCAGAGCCACGAATACCTGTTAAGGCTAGATTTGCATACACCCCAGCAATTGCGCTTTGGTACGCTCCTGGTTGTGAGTAAAAATCGTCATCAAAAAAAGCATTTGGATCATTAGGACTCACATCCATATCACCTTCACAAGAAGTAAACCCAACAAGCATAATACTTATTAGTGTTAAACTTAAAAGTTTGTTCATTATTTTTTTCATAATTATTATTTTTTAAAAGTTTACATTTGCTCCAATCAAAAATGTTCTTGGTCTTGGATAAATTGTATTGTCAATTCCACCAAATATTTCAGGATCTAAACCAGAGTAATCGGTTATTATAAATGCATTTTGAACACCTGCAAAAAGCCTAAAATTATTTCCTTTATTGAAAAAATCTTTAAAGGTATATCCTAACTGTATGTTGTCCATACGTAAAAAAGATGCATCTTCTACATAAATATCAGACTGTAATACATTTTGAGTAAGATTAAAATTGGTACTCAAAACGTTCCTTGGAACATTACCAATAATTCCTTGTAAATTAACTTGACTAATTTGTGCGTTGGCAGAATTTACATTGTTGTAATTGTAATTTCCTATGCTAGCACGTAAGTTAAAAGAAAAATCAAAATTCTTGTATTCCATCTTAGATTGGAAACCCATCGTTATATCTGGCATAGGATTACGATATAAATATCGATCATCCTCTGTAATGACATTATCTCCGTTTAAATCGGCATAAGCTCCTTCAATTGGTAAACCGTTCGAATCGTAGATTTGATTGAAAACATTAAATGAATTGGGAGCTGAACCAACTTGTTGAAGTTGTATTTGTGCGCCAGTAGGACCTGCGATACCACCAGTTTCAATAGAAGTACCATTAGCTAATGATGTAATTTCTTGTTCCATGAAAGTAATATTGTAATTCACATTCCAATCAAACTTGTCTTTATTACCTTCTGCATCAAAAATTATTCCACCAACTGCAATCTCAAGACCTTTTGTGTCTAAGGTTCCATTATTTTGGTCAAATCGATTTGTAAAATTTGCACCATCAGCAACACCAGCAAATACAAATAAGTTTTCTGTTTCACGTTGATAAACATCTACAGATCCATACAAGCGATTATTGAAGAACCCATAATCGATACCTAGATTTATAGTAGTAGCAGTTTCCCAAGTTACATCCGAATTTCTAGCAGTAGGTAAACCGGTGATAATGGGAGTAGTTCCAAATAAATAATTGGATTGATCTATATTCCTTGCAACTTCATAATTAGCAAAATAAAGACCTCTTGGGCCAATCTCTTGTTGTCCTGTTTCACCATAACCAGCTCTTAATTTTAAATTATCAAAGGTTGATTGGTTTTTCATAAAATCTTCTTCCATAATGTTCCATGCAAATGCACTTGAAAAGAAATTACCCCATCTATTTTCCTCGCTAAATCTGGATGAACCATCCCTTCTATAAGTAGAAGTAAGTACATACTTATCTTGGTAATTGAAAACTGCTCTTGCAAAATAGGCGACTAAAACAAGGTCAATGTCTGCAAATTCAACTCGATCGCTAAGTAATGGGTCTCTTAAGTTACTCACATTAAATCCATCATTCTCAAATCGTTGATATGAGTAACCAAGGGTGAAATCAGCATTAAAATCTTCAAATACATCTTTCTTGTAATTTAAATATCCATCAGCAAGATAGTTTCTACGTGTATTTTCAAAAAATCCTTCTGAACCCACCAACTCATTATCAGAGTTAAAACCTTGAATACTTTGATCAGACAAAATATTTCTACCTGAACCTTCTGAAACGTCTAATCCTAAATTGATTACTGCTTTCATTTCAGGTAAAAAGTGGAAGCGATAATCTAAATTTAAATTACCAAAATAGCGATTGGCTTCTGTTCTATCATTTCTCTGTAGAAGAGTTGCAAGAGGATTAGAAGGTGCTAGATCATTTTGAACCAAAACACCATCATCGTTCAGTACTGAATATTCATAAAATCCTCCAAATGGAGAATTTGGGTCTCGCACGGGTTGAGTAGGATCAAAGCGTATAGCTGCTCCTTCTACTCCTGGTGCAAAACGATTTTTTTCTATGGAATAGTTTGCGTTAAGATTTACCCTTAAGTGATCATTAAAAAAAGTAGGATTTAATGCCAAAGAAGCATTGGATCGCTGGTATTCTGATGTCAATCGTAAGCCTTGCTGATCTAAGTGACCAACCGAAAAACGAGCAGGAATACGATTTAAAATATTACCTCTTAAAGATATATTGTGGTCAGACGAAATTGCAGTACGGTATATCTCATCTTGCCAATTGGTGTTGGCATCCCCTAATTGATCAACATCATCTGGATATCGTTCAGCGATAAGTTGTCTATATTCATCAGCATCAAATACGTCTACTTGATTAAAAGCTGTGTATACACCAGCTGTGTAGTTATAGTCAGCCTGAAATTTTTTAGAGCCTTTTTTAGTTTGAATAATAATTACCCCAGCAGATGCACGGTTACCATAAATAGCGGCAGCAGAGGCATCTTTTAATATGGTAAATGATTCGATATCACTTGGATTGATAGTAGATAAAACCGAACGAGCCCCACCTGGTGCTGCATTTTCTAAGGGTAAACCATCAATAACTATTAAAGGATCGTTGTTAGCAGTTAACGAACCCCCGCCTCGAATACGAATTGTTGCAGGCGAACCTGGTGCACCACCAGCAGTGGTAATGTTTACTCCAGCTGCTCGTCCTTGTAACAAGTCGTTGGCACTTACAATGTTTCCTTTGGTAAATTCTTCTTCCCCAATTGAGGTTACAGAACCTGTAATGTCTTTCTTTCTGGAACTACCATAACCTACCAAAACCACCTCTTCAAGAACGTCTTGGTCGGGTTTTAGGCTAATTTTTAAATTGGTTTGTCCTGAATATACAATTTGCTGTGACTCGTAACCTAGATAGGATACTTTAATGGTCTCCCCATTATTCACAAGAATTGTAAAATTTCCATCAAAGTCTGTACTAGTTCCTCGATCTGTATTTAAAACCACAACCTCGACACCTGGAACCGGAATTCCAGTATCATCTGTTACAGTACCCGAAACTTGGTTTTGGGCAAAAATACTTATCGGAATGAACATAAGCATCAGACTTAATCGTTTTAGTGTTTGCATAGATTAATTATTAAATGTTACGTTTAAGTTATACTTTTACTTCCGTGTGTAAAATTATACAAACCTTTGTAAATATAGCATTTTACAATTTCACTAAAACGTTTGCGTGTTGACAAGTTTCTTTATTTAACACTATAAGGGTTTATTTTTTCAGATTTTCGTAAAATTTTCGTGCATAATTAACTAATGCGTAGATATGCTACAATCTAAAACTTTAGCATTTAATGAGAAATAAAATCAATAAACGATATTATATGAAGTCATTTTTGTTAAATTTGTTTACTATAATACATCCATTTTATGAAACAAAAACCTACCCTAAAAGTCATTGCTAGAGAACTAGATGTTTCTGTTTCAACCGTTTCAAAAGCCTTACGTGATAGCAAGGAAATCGGTGAAAAAACAAAGGAACGTGTAAAGGCTTTTGCTAAACTGTATAACTACCGTCCAAATAATATTGCACTAAGCCTAAAAAATAGAAAAACCAAAACCTTAGGCGTAATCATTCCTGAAATTGTGCACCACTTCTTTACAACAGTAATATCTGGAATTGAAAAATTTGCCAACGATCAGGGATACAACGTAATTGTTGGACTTTCTAATGAATCTTTCGATAAAGAAGTGATTAACCTCGATATGTTGGCTAATGGTAGTATAGATGGCTTCATTATATCTATTGCTAAAGAAACACTTGCCAAGGAAGATTACCATCATATTGCTGAATCTATAGACCAAGGTATTCCCATCGTAATGTTTGATCGGGTTATTGATGAAATTCCTTGCGATAAGGTAATTGTAGATGATGTGGCAACTTCTAAAAAAGCAGTTCAACAATTGATTAATTCCGGTTGCAAGAAAATAGGAATTATTAGTACTAGAGATTATGTAAGCGTTGGAAAACTAAGAACAAGAGGCTATATAGAAGCCCTAAAGCACAATGATATTGGTGTTGATTTCAATGCAATATTAAAAATTGATGACGAATTTCAAGCAGCCAACGAACACGAAGCCTTGGAAAAACAAATTGAAAGTTTTTTTAAAATCAATCCAGACCTTGATGGTATTTTTGCCGTAAATGAAATATACGCCATTACAGCCATGAAAATTGCCCGCAAATTAGGAAAATCTATACCTGGTGATATTCAATTTATAGGATTTACAGACGGCGTTTTATCTCAACATGCGTATCCGCCACTATCTACTGTAAGTCAACATGGTTTTGAAATGGGCGAAATCGCAGCAAAATTACTGATTGAACGATTAGAAAAACAAGATGAAGAAGATGAAAGCTATCAAACGGTGGTGGTCAATACAGAAATTGTTAATCGAGAAACTACACTCTGAGCTATTAGTTATGTGGCTTAAGCCAAAAGTTATTTTTTTATCGATGATGCGTTAGAGTTGAAAAATGCACAAATCTTATAATAGTACATTAAAATTAAAAAAAATTATACAGTATTTAAATCAGTTTTGTCCTATCCTATAGCTCTAAGGGTTGGACTAAAAGGAGCTTGATTTTTCCTTATTACACCTCCCGACAAATCTGGGATAGGGTAGAAAGCAGAAAATCGAAGAAATTATGCTGATATCAAATTTTGTCATGTGCTAGTAAATTTTAAACCAAATTAAAAACAAACATATAAGGGGTCTGCTGAGAAACTCAAGCAACATTGAATTTTGAAAAAATTACAGCATCTTTTAGTTCGCTATTTTATTGTTGTGAATTATAGTGTTAGTCCCGTAGGGACTTCATCTTGGTAAAAAAGACATCAAACCCTTTGTTAACGTGCCGTTAGGTACGTCATATCTGTTAATAATTAGTCCTTAGTATACGAATTAATATCTAGTCTGTTCTGATATGCTGTATCAACCTAAGGCAGACAGGCCTAAAGGCACAGTAATGTATGAGGGACTTCAATTTTACCTATGTTTAGTCACTATGGGACTTCTAATACAGATTATATTCAGATCTATTTGTATCATAGTGCACGATTTTTTAAAAGTTTTTTCATATTTCCTTGCATTCTAAACAAGAAAATTAATGCCTATCCATAATAAATAAAGGCTTTTAAGTTTATCAGCAGACCCTAATTAATCCAGGTATTAAATTTCACCAAATTTACTTTTTCAAAAAAAATAGCATTCAATATACCTACATTTAATAATTTAAAATATATTTGTCATTGAAAACAAAAACTTATACTTCTACTTCCACTAGATAAGTTTTTTATTTTGAAAAGCTTATCGTTTATTAACCTAATTTAAACGATATGCAAAAACGTAGACTCTCTACATCAGAAATCATTTATTTGAGTTTTGGTTTCTTAGGCATCCAAATGGGTTTTGCTTTACAAAATGGATTTGCAAGCAGAATCCTTCAAACTTTTGGGGCTGAAGTGCATCAATTATCATGGTTTTGGCTCATTGCACCCATAACAGGCCTAATTGTGCAACCTTTGGTTGGTCACTATAGCGATAATACTTGGACTAGGCTTGGTCGCAGAAAACCTTATTTTTTAGCAGGAGCTATTCTGGCATCCGTTGGACTGATTTTACTACCACAAGCAGATTTATTTATAGCATTTTTACCTGCATTATGGGTAGGTACAGGTATGCTTATGATTATGGATATTTCTTTCAATATCTCTATGGAACCATTTCGTGCTTTAGTAGCCGATGTACTTAACAAAGATCAACGAACTTTAGGATTTACAACTCAGACTATACTTATTGGTATTGGGGCAGTTTTAGGATCATGGTTACCTTATATGCTAGCAGAATTTGCTGGCATTAGCAATAGGGCAGAAGAAGGTACAGTTCCACTCAATTTAGTTTGGTCTTTTATTTTAGGTGCAGTAGTTTTAATAATCACCATTTTAATTACCATATTTAATACCAAAGAGTATTCTCCCGAAGAATTAGCTGAAATTGAAAAGGCGAAATCTAAAAAAATAGATCAAATAGAAGAAGTTTCTCCTAAAGAAAAAGCCAAGCTTAGTGATATTTTTAGCGATTTTATAAAAATGCCTGAAACTATGAAGCAACTGAGCTGGGTTCAGTTTTTCTCTTGGTTTGCACTTTTTGGCATGTGGGTATTTTCAACTCCAGCCATTGCACAACATTTTTATGGTTTGGAACACACTGATTCTTCCAGCGAATTGTTTAACCAAGCAGGAGACTGGACAGGAATACTTTTTGGAGTTTACAATTTAGTCTCCATTCCTGTCGCGCTTTCCTTACATAAAATAGCCAGTAAAATCGGTAGAAAAAAAACACATTTGTACGCACTTTTAATTGGCGGAATTAGCTTTTTGTCTATTTATTTGATGCCAGATCGATATTGGTTAATTTTACCAATGATTGGTATTGGCGTAGCTTGGGCAAGTATTCTATCGATGCCATATGCCATTTTAGCTGGAGCAATCAATCCTAAAAAGATGGGTGTTTATATGGGTATTTTCAATTTCTTTATAGTACTTCCACAAATACTCAACGGTATAATTGGCGGCCCAATGGTAAAATACCTTTATGGAAATCAAGCCATTTTTGCGCTAATGCTATCAGGAGTGAGCATGATAATAGCTGCTTTTTTGGTTTTGAAAGTAAAAGATGTTGACGATGTAAAAATAAATCAAAAAACAAGTGATGAGTAAAAAAGGAATTATTTTCGATTTAGATGGAGTAATTGTCGACACGGCAAAATACCATTTTTTAGCTTGGAAAAATCTAGCCGAAAGTTTAGATATTCATTTTAACAAAAAACAAAACGAACAACTCAAGGGAGTAAGCCGAGTTGAATCTTTAAAGAAGATTTTAGTTTGGGGAAATAAACGCATTTCAGAAAAGCTTTTTAAGGAATTACTTCAACAAAAAAATGAAGAATACCTTAGTTTTGTTCATAAAATGGATGCATCTGAAATTTTACCAAATGTTCTGGAAAGATTGAAAATGTTGAAAAATGAAGCTTATCCTATTGCTCTAGGTTCTGCAAGTAAAAACGCTAAAATCATTCTTGAACATGTGAATTTGCTTGAATACTTCGATGTTATTGTTGACGGAAATGAAGTAAGTAAAGCCAAACCTGATCCAGAAGTTTTTTTGAAAGCAGCAAAGTTGATGGGTGTTGATGCCAAAAATGCAGTTGTATTTGAAGATGCCATTGCTGGAATAGAAGCTGCTAACAATGCTAAAATGACCAGTGTAGGAATCGGCGAAAAATCTATCCTGAAAGAAGCAGACTTTGTTTTTGCCGACTTTACGAAAATCAATGATGAAAAATTTGAGGAAATTATACACTTTAGTAAATTGAATGTTGCTAATTAGTTAGAAATCAGAATATAAAAAAATATTAAAATGAATCAAGATTATATCACCCCAAATAAATGGTCCATTATTGAAGATGGATTTGATAAAGAACGGGTTAAGTCTTCCGAAAGTTTGTTTAGTATCGGAAACGGAGCCATGGGACAACGTGCCAATTTTGAAGAACAGTATTCTGGTGAAACTTTTCAAGGAAGTTACATCGCGGGCGTTTATTATCCTGACAAAACCCGTGTGGGTTGGTGGAAAAATGGATACCCAGAATATTTTGCAAAAGTATTAAACGCACCCAATTGGATTGGAATTCGGGTATTGATCAATGGTGAAGAATTTGATTTGAATACTTGTACTAAAGTAGAAAATTACCAACGTGAACTCAATATGAAAGAAGGTTGGCACAAACGAACTTTTATAGCCACATTGAAGAGTGGAATTCAGTTGCAAGTAGAAGCGCAACGTTTTCTTTCTTTGAAGCATGATGAATTAGGCGTAATTCATTACCAAATAACTCCCTTAAATCAAGCAGTTGAAATCACCTACATTCCTTATGTAGATGCAGGAATTACCAACCAAGATTCCAACTGGGACGATAAATTTTGGGAAATTACCAACATACAAAACGAAGGAAAACAAGCTTTTATAGAATCGCATACCAACAAAACACATTACCATGTATGCACGTATATGGAATCAAAATTGTTTTTAGAAGGGAATCCAGTTGATGTAGGAGCTGAAGTTTTGGCAACAGACAAACTAGCCAGCTTAAGCTATACTCAACAAGTAGAAGCTAATCAGGCATTTAGCATTGAAAAATACGCAGGCTATGTAACTTCGATGAATCACGATAAATTGGAATTGATTTCAGCAGCCAAACAAGTTTTAAGCCAAGGAACAACATTGGGCTTTCAGAAATTATTACAGCTTCAAATAGAAGCCTGGGCAGAAATTTGGGCAATGAGCGATATCACCATCGAAGGCGATGTGAAAGCACAACAAGGCATTCGCTTTAATATTTTTCAATTGAACCAAACTTACTTAGGAAAAGATGCACGCTTAAACATCGGTCCAAAAGGATTCACCGGAGAAAAATACGGCGGCAGTACATATTGGGATACGGAAGCCTATTGCATCCCATTTTACATGGCGACCAAAGACCAACACGTGGCGAGAAACTTATTGACTTACCGCTATAAACATCTAGAAAAAGCCATTGAAAATGCAGAAAAATTAGGCTTTAGCAAAGGAGCAGCTTTGTATCCTATGGTTACTATGAATGGTGAAGAATCGCATAACGAGTGGGAAATTACCTTTGAAGAAATTCACCGAAACGGCGCCATTGCTTTTGCTATTTTTAATTACTATCGATTTACAGGAGATTATTCCTACATCCCAGAAATGGGCATGGAAGTATTGATCGGCATTGCCCGTTTTTGGCAGCAGCGTGCTACTTTTTCAACCCACAAAAACAAGTGGATGATTTTGGGCGTTACCGGACCTAACGAATACGAAAATAACGTCAACAACAATTGGTACACCAATTATATAGCCAAATGGTGTATGGAATATATGTTGAAAAATCTTGAAATTCTTAAACAAGATTATCCATCAGATTATGCTCGCATCTTAGAAAAGACCAAGATTCAAGACAAGGAAATTCAACAAATGAAGGAAATTACTTCAGCTATGTATTTCCCTTATTCTGAAGAACATGGCGTTTATTTACAACAAGATGGTTTTTTAGATAAAGAAATGATTCAAGTAAAAGATTTAGATACTAAACAAAGACCGATTAACCAACATTGGTCATGGGATAGAATTTTACGATCACCTTACATTAAACAAGCAGATACGCTACAAGGTTTCTACTTTTTTGAAGACCATTTTAGTGAAGCAGAATTAGAAAAGCATTTCGATTTTTATGAACCTTTTACGGTACATGAATCATCACTTTCTCCTTGTGTGCATAGCATTCAAGCAGCAAAGTTGGATAGGATGGAACAAGCTTATGAGTTTTACTTAAGAACTTCACGTTTAGACTTAGACGATTACAATAGAGAAGTTGAAGAAGGTTGCCACATCACCAGCATGGCAGGAACGTGGATGAGCATCGTGGAAGGTTACGGCGGAATGCGAGTAAAAAACAACCATTTGCATTTTGCGCCAAAAATTCCAACACAATGGGATTCGTATTCCTTTAAAGTCAATTTCAGAAATCAAATCATAACTGTACAAGTTTCCAAATCTGGAGTAGATTTTAAATTAGATGGAGCAGAAGTAATGGAAGTTTTTGTTGATGGTAAGGTAAGAAGCGTTTTTGCAGATAAAGTTGAAGCTTAGATTGTTAGTTCGAGTGTCTCGACAGTTTTGTCAGTTTTAGCCCCTGGGAATTTTAGAATTTCATTTAATGGAAAGTGATGTTTAAAGAGTAAGTTTGTTGTCAGATCGAGTGATTCCGACATTTTCGTCGGAATTGTATCGATAACATTGTCAGTTCGAGTGATTCCGACATTTTCGTCGGAATTGTATCGAGAACTTGGTGATGAATCTCGATACAATTATTTATTTCGCCTTTTTAAAGGTCAAAATAAATAATCACTCGATTTGACATAAGTTGCTGTAAATGTAATACATATATAAAAATGTCATTGGTAGTGATCCTGACAGTTCCGTCGGGATTGTATTGCGAACATCGTCAGTTCGAGTGTTTTTTCTAGGTTTTCAGAATAGAAAACATAGAAAAAAAGTATCGAGAACCCACGCAATGAACTCGCGATACAAACAGATTTGTTTTCTTATTGAAAACAAATCTATTCACTCGAGCTGACAGTAATCGAGAACCAGCACCAAGCTCTCGATGCAAACAGACTTGTTTTCTTATTGAAAACAAATCTGTTCACTCGAGCTGACATTAAAATTAATACTAAAATTAAGTACAATGAATATTAAAAATATAGCAGCCATTTTTTGTTTTCTCTTGACGTTCGGAATTCTCCAAGCTCAAGAACTTCGCATAGAACCACCCAATTGGTGGATAGGCATGCAAATGAATGAAATTCAAATCTTGGTGCATGCTAAAGATATCTCAAGCTATCAACCAGAAATAAATTACACTGGCATAGAAATCAAAAATATTCATCAAGCCGATAGTCCTAATTATTTGTTTATTGATCTAGCTATTTCAGCAGCAGCAAAAGCAGGAAGTTTTGACATTCAATTCAAAAAGAAAAGAGCTAAAAATTTGAATTTTAAGTATGAACTTCAATCTCGTGAGAAATTAGCCGATGAGTTTGTTGGTTTTGATAGCAGCGATGTGGTGTATTTAATTACGCCTGACCGCTTTGCCAATGCAAACCCCGAAAACGATAGTGTGAATAGTTTGCTTGAAACCCAAGTGGATAGAAATAACGATTATGCAAGACACGGCGGTGATATTGAAGGAATTACAAAACATTTAGATTATGTAGAAGATATGGGTTTTACCGCAGTTTGGCCTAGCCCGTTGCTAGAAAATAACATGAAAAATGCTTCTTATCACGGTTATGCTATTACTGATTTTTATAAAGTAGACCCACGTTTTGGAACGCTTACAGAATACAAACAATTGTCTGATGAGCTGCATCAAAAAGACATGAAACTCATCATGGACATGGTGTCAAACCATTGTGGAAGCGGACATTGGTGGATGAAGGATTTGCCTTTTTCAGATTGGGTAAACTACCAAGAACAATTTGAAGCAGGTGAAAAAATGCCGACTTCCAATCACCGAAGAACTACCAACCAAGACCGCTATGCGTCAAAATACGATGCAGATGAAATGCAAAAAGGATGGTTTGTACAGAGCATGCCCGATTTAAATCAGCAGAATTCATTTATGGCAAATTATCTTATTCAAAATTCTATTTGGTGGATAGAAACTTTGAAGTTAGGTGGTATTCGACAAGATACCTATCCTTATCCAGACAAGCATTTTATGGCAGATTGGGCGAAAGCCATCATGACGGAATATCCCAATTTTTCGATTGTTGGGGAAGAATGGAGTTATAATCCTTTGCTAGTAGCCTATTGGCAAGATGGTAATCAAAATTTTGATGGATATCGTTCGTATTTGAAATCACCTATGGATTTTCCGATGCAGCAAAATATTGTAGATGCATTAAATGAAGACGAATCTTGGGACAATGGATTGGTTAAAATTTATGAAGGCTTGGCTAATGATTTTGCATATCATTCACCCAAAGACATCATGATTTTTGCTGATGACCACGATAAAAGCAGAATCTTTGCGCAATTGAATGAAGATGTAGAAAAAACCAAAATGGCCATGGGATTGTTGCTCACTTTACCCCGAATTCCACAAGTATATTACGGTACTGAAATTTTGATGAACGATACAGCCAAACCGGGTGACCACGGATTAATCCGTACCGATTTTCCTGGCGGTTGGGAAGGTGATAAAGTAAATGTGTTTACAGAAGAAGGATTAACTTCAACTGAAAAAGAATTCAAAAGCTTTATGAAAGTACTATTGAATTACCGCAAGAATTCTACCGCCATTCATCAGGGAGAGACGCTTCATTTTGCGCCTTTTGATGGAATTTATGCTTTATTTAGAATGCAAGATGATGAAGTGGTTGTTTTGTTGTTGAACAAAAATGAAACTTCAAAAAGCATTGATTTGCATCGTTTTGAAGAACTGAATTTAGAAGGCAAAAGCTTCTCAAACTTACATAGTGATGAAGTTTTTACTTGGGGTGAATCTCTTCAACTAAATAATGGAATTACTATTTTAACCACTAAAAAATAAATCGATGAAAACAGTTTTCTTTTCTATTTTCTCCCTGTTTTTGCTGATGTCCTGTAAGAACGAAAAAGCTTCCAATGAAGCAGAAACAAATAATGATGTTGTAGATGCAAGCACATTTGAAGTAGTGGAAGAGGCAGTACTTTCAGCAGGGAAATTATACCGCATAAGCAATTTTGAATCCGATTTTGTTAGTGCGAGAAACATCGATGTTTGGGTGCCAGAAAATTATTCAGAAACCATAACTTATGCCACTTTGTATGTGCATGATGGGCAGATGCTTTTCGATTCGACTACTACATGGAATAAGCAAGAGTGGAAAGTAGATGAAACCATCACCAGTTTGATGCAAGAAAACAAAATTAAACCAACGATTGTAGTGGGTATGTGGAATGTAACAGAAGACCGTCACACCGATTATTTCCCACAGCAACCTTGGGAAAGTCTTTCAGATGCTACTCGGCAAGCGATTTTGGAAGAAAATCAAGCACATAGCAAATCCCGTTTTCAAAAAGACATCAATTCTGATAATTACATTCGGTTCATTACTGAGGAAGTTCTTCCGTTAGTAGAAGACAATTTTAATGTAAGTCGAAATTTAAAAAATAGAGCCGTAGCAGGTTCGAGCATGGGCGGATTAATTTCTTGGTACACCGTGTTAGAAAAGCCAAGTGTCTTCGGTAGTGCAATTTGCATGTCCACGCATTGGCCAGGTGCAAAGCCTATTGAAAATAACCCTATTCCCGATGCTTTTTTTAGCTACATCAAAGAAAAATTACCCGAAGTACCCGGCAACCATAAATTTTATTTTGATTTTGGAACGGAAACCTTGGATTCTTTTTATCCCGCTTTTGAAGAAGATGTGAATGCTGTTTTTGCATCAAAAAACTATAAGGAAAGTTCATTTAGAAACCTTAAATTTGAAGGCACTGGTCATAGCGAATTATCTTGGAATCAGCGTTTTCATATTCCTTTAGTGTTTGCTTTTCAGGTTGAAACCTTAATTGATTAATGATGAATAAAAGGCTATACATACTTTTTTTAGGTTTTTTCTGTGGATTTCAAGTTCAAGCTCAAATTCCAGAATACAAGGGACTTCAGCAAAGTAATGCCTATACTATATTAGTAGAAACTTCAATCGGATTTTACCAATTTGAGTTTTTGAATAGGGAAACCTTGCAGGTAAGTTTTTTGGAAGAAGTGGATGATATTTTACCCACATCACATGCGGTTACTACCTCAAGTTCGAGCGTTTCAATTGCACCTAAAATAAAGGAAAATGCCATCGAACTTTCCACTTATGGAATGGAAGTCCACATTCAAAAAATACCTTTTAAAGTAAGTTATTTATACAAAGGAGAAGATTTACTTCAACATAAAAATGGATTTTCCACAGAAAAAGTACGTATCGATTTTCAAATTGATGAAAGCGAAGTCTTGATGGGTGGTGGTGCACGAGCTTTGGGAATGAATCGACGTGGTCATAAATTACCGCTTTACAATCGAGCGCATTATGGCTACGAAACCCGTTCAGAGCAAATGAACTTCAGTTTGCCTATCGTGTATTCATCTAAAAAATACCTACTTCATTTTGATAATCCTACTACGGGAAATTTGGATTTAGATTCGCAATACAGCAATACCTTGACTTATGAAGCTTCTTCAGGAGCTAAGCGTTTTCAGTTGATTGCTGCAGATGACTGGGAAACCATTTTAAAAAATTATACTGATTTAACGGGTAAACAACCCTTGCCCGCACGATGGACTTTGGGGAATTTTGCTAGCCGATTTGGTTATCATTCGCAAGAAGAAACGGAAATGACCGTGGCTAAATTTAGACAAGAGCAAATTCCTTTAGATGCGGTAATCCTTGATTTGTATTGGTTTGGAAACGATGTAAAAGGCACAATGGGTAACTTGGAATTTGTAAAAGATTCGTTTCCAAACCCTAGCCGAATGATGAAAAATTTTAATGATAAGGGCATCAAAACGGTGTTGATTTCTGAACCCTTTATGTTGACCACTTCCAAACGATGGGAAGAAGCCGTAAAAGCAAATGTATTGGCGAAAGATTCCACAGGAAATGCAGCTACCTACGATTTTTTCTTTGGAAATACGGCGCTTATTGATGTGTTTGATCCAAAAGCAAAAAAATGGATGTGGAATATTTACAAAGATTTAAAGCAAAAAGGCGCTTCTGGATGGTGGGGAGATTTGGGTGAACCGGAAGTGCATCCTGAACATTTGATACATTTCGGAAACCGAAAAGCAGATGAAGTGCACAATATCTTTGGTACGGAATGGGCAAAAATTATTTTTGAAAACTACCAAAAAGAATATCCAAAAGAACGGCCTTTTATCTTGATGCGCGCAGGTTATTCAGGCGCACAAAAATATGGTATGATTCCTTGGTCGGGAGATGTGAATCGAACTTGGGGCGGTTTGCAACCCCAACCTGAAATTTCGTTACAAATGGGCATGCAGGGTTTAGGTTATATGCATTCCGATTTAGGTGGATTTGCAGGCGATTTGTTGGATGATGAATTGTATGTGCGTTGGTTACAATACGGTGTTTTTCAACCTATTTACAGACCACACGCACAAGAAGATGTGGCTGCAGAGCCCGTTTTTAGAAGCGATGATGCAAAAGCCTTGGCAAAACAAGCCATCGAATTGCGGTACCAACTTTTGCCTTACAACTACCAATTGGCTTTTGAAAATGCTAGCTTAGGTTTACCATTAATGCGGCCTGTTTTTATGGAAGAACCCGATAATTTTCAATCCTACTACATCAGTCAAACCTATCTGTGGGGGAAAGACTTTTTAGTTTCACCTATTCTTGAAGCACAACAAACACAGAAAAAGGTTTATTTTCCTACAACGTCAAATTGGTTTGATTTTTACACCTATGAGAAATACGAAGGCGGAACTTTTCAGCAGATAACTGTAGAAGAAAATAGCATTCCCACTTTTGTACGGGCGGGCGGATTTATTCCTTTGTCTGAAATCTATCAAACTACCGAAAATTATTCCTTTAATAATCTCACTTTTCAATACTTTTTTGATGATTCAGTAGAAGTTACAAAACGCAGCTTTTATAATGATGATGGTAAAACAGCTCAAGCTTTTCAAAATAATGCTTACGAAAAGCTGCATTTGGAGTTTGAACATTTTGAGGAAGTGAGCGAGCTTCATTTGGAACACGAAATAGGGCTGAATTTTACATCAGAATTGAAGGTAATTCACTTGGAAATCATCAACTGGCCAAAACGACCAAAATCGATAATGTATAACGGAAATTCGATTCCGTTTACTTACATCCAAAATAAATTAGTGCTTAAAGATATAGGCATAAAGTCAACTAAAACAGAACTATTAATCAGACATTAAAATTGAAAATTATGAATAAATTATTGAGCTTAGGATTTTGCATTTTGCTTTTGTCAGCATGTGCCGACGATAAGAAAGATGAAGCTAGAAAACCTTCAGAAAAAGATGAGAAGTCTAGCGAATTAATTGTTACCAATGAAGCTTTAGAGTCGGGGGTGATTTATGAAGCCAACATTCGTCAATATTCCCCAGAAGGAACTTTTGAAGCCTTTACCAAAGACATTCCACAGCTGAAAGAATTGGGAGTAAAAGTAATTTGGTTGATGCCGATTTACCCAATTTCCATGACCAAAAGAAAAGCAACTCCAGAACTCTCAATAGAAGATATTGAAGACGAAGAAGAAAAGAAAAAATACTTGGGAAGTTATTATGCTATTTCAGATTATACTGCGGTGAATCCTGAATTTGGTAATATGGAAGATTTGGAAAAATTGGTGGAAACAGCTCATGAAAATGACATGTATGTAATTTTAGATTGGGTAGCTAATCATACTGGTTGGGATCACAAATGGATCGAAGAACACCCAGAATTTTATGTGAAAGACAGAGAAGGAAACATTACCGACCCAATTAATCGGGAGACTTATGAAAAATGGGGGTGGACTGATACCGCACATTTAGACTACGACAGCGAAGGACTTCGTGAAGCTATGAAAAACGAAATGAAGTTTTGGGTAGTAGAAAAAAATATAGATGGTTTTCGATGTGATGTTGCAGGTGAAGTGCCAACAGATTTCTGGGAAATGACTGTAAAAGAATTAAAGCAAGTAAAACCTGTTTTTATGTTAGCTGAAAGTGAGGAAAAAGAATTATTTCATGCAGCTTTTGATATGGGTTACAATTGGGAAGGACATCACTTAAAAAATGAATTGGCACAAGGAAAAATTGATGTGAAAGTATGGGATGAATACATGATGAAAATCGATTCTACTTATCAAAAAGACGATTACTTAATGAATTTTGTGACCAATCATGATGAAAATTCTTGGAATGGCACGGTTGAAGAACGAATGGGTGATGCAGCAGAATTGATGACTGCTTTTACCTACGTTTTACCCGGAATGCCTTTGATTTACAGTGGTCAAGAATACGATATGAATCACCGATTAAAGTTTTTTGAAAAAGACAGCATCCCAAAAGAAAAAGGAGAAATGTGGCCTTTGCTTGAAAAATTAGGTGCTCTAAAAACAACAAATTCAGCTTTACATGGAGCAAAAGAAGCAGCTGGTTACGAACGCATTTCTACTTCAGAAGATGAAAAAATATTAGCTTTCAAACGGAATAAAAATGGAGAAGAAGTGGTTTTCATTGCCAATATGACGGCTGACGAAGCTGATTTTAGTCTAGAATTGGAAGGAGAATATACCGATTATATGACTGGAGAACAAGACCTATTGGTAAAAGGTTCATCTATGGTTTACCCAGCTTGGGGTTATCAAATTTTAGTGAAGTAGTAGAGAAAGTATTTACAAAAAGATGCCGGTGTAAGGGGTAAAAGTATACACTTTACAAGGGGTCATGGCAAGCACTTTACAATGGGTCATGACATGCACTTTACAATGGGTCATGACCCATTGTAAAGTAAAGTTCTCTTTCAGAAATGTATTCCTTGGCAATATACTTTATTTATCAGGTAAGTTATCTGAGCGTATACCGTCTTGTAAAATAGGGTTTGGCATAACCAGAAGTAATGTGAAAAACTAGCTTTTTAAAAAATGGACAAGCCCGTTAAGCTAGTCAACTCTTCCAAGGCTTTCATGCCTAGGCTGGAATTTCCTTTTTCATTTAATCTTGGACTCCAGACCGCCACTGAATAATGTCTTGGGTGCAAGGCTACAATTCCGCCGCCAACTCCAGATTTGCCTGGAAGTCCTACTCGATAGCTAAATTCTCCAGCTTCATCATAAAATCCACAGGTTTGCATAATTGAGTTAATTCGTTTTACACTTTGTTTATCGAATACTTGTTCATCTGTATCAGCTAGTTTTCCGTCGTTGGTAAAAATTTTAAAGGATGTTGCCAACTGTCTGCAAGTCATACTTAATGCACATTGATAAAAGTAAAAATCCAAGACCTCTTCAGGATTGTTGTGAATGTTCCCTAAAGACTTCATATAGTATATCAAAGCAATGTTTCTGGAACCTGTTGCTATTTCAGATTCAGCTACACTTTGGTCGTACTCAATACGTTGGTCATTGCTTATTTTTCTTACAAATTTTAGCAAATCGGCTTTGGGGTTTTCCAACACGCTTAACAGGCAATCTGCTACCACGATTGACCCTGCATTAATAAAAGGATTTCTGGGTATTCCGTTTTCATTTTCCAATTGCGTAAGTGAGTTGTATGGATTTCCCGAAGGTTCAACTCCTACGCGTTTCCATAAATCATCTCCAATAATTTCTTTTGCTAAGGCTAAAGTATATACTTTCGAAATACTTTGAATAGAAAAAGCTTCTTCGCTGTCTCCAAAAGAAAAGTCAGTACCGTCAATACAAGAAAGATGAAGCCCGAATTTTTCTGGATTCACTTTTTTTAATTCAGGAATATAGTCAGCTACTTTTCCCGTTTTAGGAAAAGTGTTGATTTTTTGTTCTAGTTTTTCAATAATACTTTGGTAATTCATTTGTGTAGTTTGAGTAAATTGAAGTTGAAACCACTTGTAACTTCTTCAATTGCATTCTTATAAAATAAACGAGCGGTTAAGTTTCCTTTTAAGGTAATAGCATTTTTTTCTAGTTGTAACCAACTCCCTTCTCTTAAACCTAAAACAATTTCATCATTATAGGCCAAAAATTCTTTTATGCGCGTTTCACGAGTTTCTCCCATGTGTATACTATCAGAATTTGTGTCTTGATAATGTGGGTTAATTTGAAATGGAATCACGCCTAATGCATCAAAACTTG
>Ga0307972_1000615_pt1 | contig 19472 bp, 21 predicted proteins | sample OrgLakmetagen780_FD_201848 | JGI IMG/M metagenome (GOLD analysis project Ga0307972, IMG submission 201848) | Saline water microbial communities from Organic Lake, Antarctica - #780 | ecosystem: Environmental > Aquatic > Non-marine Saline and Alkaline > Saline | place: Antarctica: Organic Lake...
GTGGCTATAATTTTTTTTTTTTTTTCCTTTTTTTTTTTTTTTTTTTTTCACTTTCATATATTGGAGTTGGATTGATGGGATGGTGACGAATTTACACATGTGTGGGTATTTGCGGCACAGTGATGCATAGGAATTTGTGCTCGTATTTATACTCCAGGAAGGGAGGAGCATGAATGTGGTTGTTTCCTCTGTGCTGACAGCAGCAGAGTAGATGACGTGTCTTGTTGCTAAGAGCATGGTGTTTTCATGGTAAATGGGATGGCAGATGGAGAACCCAGAAAATCGGGAGAATGAAGAAGGCATTGGTGTTTGCCCCAAACACTTTGTCCCTTGGGTGCTCGCTCCAGAAATGGGGTAATTTTGGGTCATGGTCGAGGGGGATGCCATACTTTCTTTGGTGACCAGGGCCCACTTTTGAAAGGCAGCAGTGATGTGGGAGGGGAGTATCTATGCAAAAGAGTCTTTGGTTTTTTTGTTCGTACGTTTAGAGGCAGAGGTGTCTTTACGTGCAATGAGGCCTTCAAGTTCTGATGCAAAGCTTATGGGAGGAGGTTGGACGTGATCGTGTAGGCCGCTGCATTTTGCCCTGTCAAAGGCCTTTCGTAGTATGTTAAGGCGCTCGGGAGTTAGCATACCTTTACACTTTCCGTCGACATTGTAAATACAGGCTACTGTGTCAGTGTACACTTCGGGAAGCATAGTGTCATCTGGAGAGGATAGGGTACTCTTTTCTTGATTCTTCATGAGATCAATGGTTGTGATCCAGTACTCACAATGCCCTGTGGCCGTAATGTCAGCCAGTGGGTTGGTGGGTTGGATGTCAAAGCTAACTTTGTTCCGGAGATCAACATTGTAGGGTCGGTACTTGTTGCCCTCTTGGATGGCAGAGAACCCTTGCTTTTGAAGATCGTTTAGGTGTTCATCTGTGCAGGCTGAGATAAGTTTGGTGCGGCGATATGCTCTTTAAACTTATTGAGGCTTTGCTTGAAGCTTTTACACGTAGTTTCTAGTTCTTCTGGCTCCTAGGTTGGGTTCCATAAGACTTCCACAATCTTTCTTTTCTGAAAGTGGATACGGCTTTCTTTTTCATTTTTGTTCAGATTAATACAGGCAGGGCAGGCCCATGAATCATCGGCATCAATAGCTTTCCTTTCAGTGGCGTTGCAGCAGCTTGTCTTCAGCAAGCATTGCCAGTGGTAGGTACGGTTGCAGACGTCACAGATATACATGTCTTTAAAAGGTGGGGAGAGGTCTGGAGATTCCAAGTCCTATAGATGGCAGGATCAAATTTCACAGCTTGCGCACTTGATTTGGCTCCGGGCAACAGTCTTACTGGATTTGGGCACTAGTCCAACTGATTTAAAGAGGGGTAGGGCCAATCTTTCAATATTCATAGGGGCATAGTAAGTGTGGTATTGTTTCGGTCTTTGGGGTGTATCATCTCTGTCTCTTTTTTGGGGGGGTGAAAAACCTCCAATCATCTATGTGCAGGATGTCCATATCATAATAGCAAAGTGTGTTGATGGCCTCTGTGGGTTTCATTGAAAAAGCCTTACCTTTCTTGTACGTCCAGAGTTCTTGTTGAATGTGCGTGGTGCGCAAGGGGGTCAGATTTAGGCTAGGAAGATCATGGGGTATATCGAGGATCTCACATCTTCTGTTCCTTTGGGGTCTGCGCTGTGATGATGGTGCTGGTTGGTCTGCAATCTCAAAGGTTGGGTTATTGTGTGCCTGGTAAGTTATCGGGTTGATGATATTGATATGTTGGGTGGAAGGAATGATTATTTTTGTGAACACTTGTGTTGCATGGTGGTTGTGGCTAGTGATTTGTGAGCGTGTGGTGTGTTTGTTTTTTGATTGTTCAGAACTACTATTTGTGAGTTTAATGCAACAGTGTCTATGATTTGAGTCAGGGGTGTATGTTGCTGACTTTCTGTTTGGCTGCGTGTCCTCTTTCTGGTACCGGGGAGGGTATCTTGTGTATGCTGTGCACGCTTTGCTTGCTGGTCTTGGGAAAGAGTGACCAGTTGGTTAGTGGGTGCAGGGTCAGAGAGGCAAATAATAGCTGTAGTTTGTGGCAGTGGTATTGGCGATGTGCTAATAGAGTTATGGTTCCTTTTTGTTTGGTTTGATACCCTTTGTGAGTAGCGTTGTGAGCGCGGGGTTTCCGTTCGTGGTGAAGGTGGAGGCCCTTCCACCGTTGTGGCGAGGGAGTGTTGTGTTTGGGGAAGACCAGTGCGGGAAATGTTGCCATGTGCTGTGCGTTTCCTGGGTTGAGCATTGGATTCTGCACATTGGGGGGTAATTTCTTCTAAATATGAAGGTGTAGGTATGTTAACGTGACCTTGAGTTTCTGTTTGAGGTTCAGTTGTGAATATAGAGGAGGCAGGGGATGTTTTCGGCTCTAAGTTGGGTGTGTCAAAAACAGAGGATTCGTTGGAATGTCCATTACTTGCAGATGGATCTGTGTGTGTAGGTGGTGGGCCTCTGATTGAGTTGATTGTAATGGGGTGCCTGTGGTGTGTTGCTGAGCGTGGCTGTGGTGGGGGTGTTGTGTAGATGGGCAAAGTTCGTTGGGTTTGGGTGTTTGCGGAATTTGGGGCACCTCTTCGTGAGCCGATGTGTTATTAATATGTGTGTCTAGGCGACCTGTGAAGGAGGAGTTGTCTACTTTGCGGTAATTAAGTAGGATAGACCGTTTTGGATTCCTTTCTTGGAGTATTTGTGCAATTGATGTTGGGCTTAGCTCTTGTGTTCCAGGCAGATTAGCAATGCCAGCAAGCCTATTTAGGGCGAGATGTGCTTTTTGATGTATTTGTTTTTAACAGAGCGTCGTTAGCTGATTTGAGGTCATGGAAGCCAGCTATGCCTAGGTCCATAAGCGGTTTGGTAATGCAATTGATGAGGGTGGCTAATGTTGGGGGGGGGAGCTTTCGGGCGCGCGGAGGTGACTTCTGAGTTTGAGATCGTCTAAAAACATGATGCTGTTTTCTTTCAAGGCTAAGTGGAGCTTGCTGGCGTGGTTGCAAGCGAGTTGACGTGCTCGCATATGTAGGTTGAGTTGCCGTTTTATTGGTAGCGACGTTCCTTCTCTTGTGGAGAGGAATGTAGTGGCAAGGGCCTTGAGTTGGGCGACCTGGTGGGTCAGGAGATGCATGGTCACAGATTGGTGACGTTCAAAAGCGTCTTCTAGGCTTGTTACGAGTGCTACTGCTGAGCGCCTGTGGTATTCCACGTAGATGGCGGGGGCACCCAATCCAAAATTATGGACATCTTCACGGATCATGGCAGTCAGTGTGCTTCGCCATAGGTTGTGTTTGCTTTTGATCACCCTTCCAATCATTGCATCCCACTTATCCAGGTCTGGGTAGGAGCATGGTGTGACCGCAAAAGCGTAGGCCAGACTAGGGATGATTGCTGTGCGTATTATGTTTAGTGTTTGCCATGGTGAGGCATAAGAGCCTTCAAGAGCGTCAAGCTTTTGCTTTAGGTTTTTGTCCATGTGCCTGTGCTGGTGCGTGCTTCCAATTGAGATCCATCGTCAGTGTGACTCCTAGATAGAGGAAGGGGGAGCCGGGTGTGATGTATTTTGTTGCCTAGTTTTGAACAAGTATTTTGTTGCTGAGTTGGTGTTCGAGCGCTTCAGGTGGTGTTAAGCCATTTTGGTCTTTTGGGGTAGGTGGATTTAAGTTGCCCGTGACTTTGGTGTTACTGCCAGATACAATCATGCCAGCCCAATCAGAGTAGAGGGTGAGTTTGATAAGCTTGCACTTTATTTTGGGTTATTCAGGTTACTGGTGGGGCAGAGAAGGTTGTCTGCAAAGGAGGCGTTGCTCATATTATTAGCTAGATGGGCTGCGTTTGAAGCTCGTTTTCTTTGGGGATGCAAGTGTGGACGTAGCTGTGTCATCCTACATGCAGCCATCGCAGGAGGGGTTCCATATAGAGAAGGAAAAGAAATGGGGAGAGGGTGTCTCTCTGGATCGTGCCTCTCTCTACTGGTATTTGACCTGTGCAGACCCCTGAAGGAAGCTTGACTTGGGTGGTGGGCCACCACTGGTGGCATTCTCATAGAGATTTTTGACAGCACCTATGGCGTCATTTGGGAAGCCGAGGTCATGCATTATCCAGAGCATTGCGATCGTGGTCAGTGGTAATGAAAGCTGAGGTAAATCCAGGTTGCAGGCTTTTTATAAATTTCTGCTCAGACGCCCTAGAGGCATATATAGCGATGTAACCTTACCTTACCTTACATTGCCCCCTCTGCCCTCAACTTGACAGTGCCTTGCATATCCTTTCTGGATGCCAACACACGCAAATAGGAAATACTATATATATTATCACCGAAAAACACAACCTCGCATGCAGCATGATCTTCAAAGCCATCAGCAAGACAGGCTCCCTAGGGTCCTGCTTTGTCTGCATGGATTTGAGTAGCAGCAAACGGCTGGCTATGCAAATTCTGCAGATACCCAATACAGCAGTTATGGTAAAAGTCTACGCTGGAAAACACCAGCGTGCATTAAGGAAAGGCTTCCAATTAGTGCTCACACTAGCCAGAGCCCAACCAAAAATCGAAAAAGAGAAATAATAGAGGCTAATGAAAAACCGGCAGGTTGTCAGCCATGCAATCCGGTCTGCGCCTAGCCCTCCTGAAGCCAGCCGCTCTAGCAGTTAACCTCTCCGTCCGATCCCCTATTATCACTGTTGTCGTTCTTGAATTCTATTTTGCCTTGTTTTTGTGATCTTGTTTAAGCTTTTTATTGCGTGGCATTGAAATACTCTTTTCAATACTACCATCTCCTGCCAGGAGGTGATTAGAGAGGTCAAGCCTGCAATCCTCCTTATCCTCATCAAATAATTTTATCTTTTCTGTGGTGTTACGGTACCTGGTGTACGCATTATTCTTTTGGATGTCACATTGAAGTTTGCCAAGATATTCAGGTTAGTGCTGTCTCGGGATGGTGGTTCTGCTGGTGGCTAGCTCTTAGTAGGTGAGGTGAATTGACAAAGGGGTGCATGGTTACGTCTGTACGGCATTTTGCAGTGTTTGCAGTTGCACCAGAAATTGTTTGTTTCAAGGTGAATCAAGGGAGGAGGACGTAAGCGCACAGTATCATGCCCATCCGGTGCCTTCCAACGTTTCAAGCGCCTGCTGCATGTCCTCAGGGACACCAGCTTCAAACGACAATCTTTCCCCAGTGGCTGGGTGGTCAAAGGCGAGAGTGCGGGCGTGAAGGGCGGGTCGAGAAAGGCTTGCCATCACTTGCCGCGCCGAGGTAAGCCTGGGAAGGGGGAACAAAATTAATTTAGTATTTCTGCTTGTGCCTTAGAATTTACAGGCAAATAACTGGAGGTCCGGGTGCTCACACCGTCAGTTTTTTATACATAATTGTGGACAGTGTTACGGAGCCAGCCACCTTGCTTTGCATGATTGCAAGCACTGTAATTTTTCCAATGAGCTACTCCTTTATTGCCAAGCTCCTCAACCCGTACCTCATAAAGATGTCCATTCCCATACGGAGGTGCTCTCCACAGTCGGAATTCCTACATGACTTCAACGCACTCAAAAACAGTGCCATCCAAATACGCATGCAGCAAATAGGTGTTTTGGCAGAAACAAAGGCTCGCACCTGCTGGACTTGTTGCGTGCGAGTGCGTTCACAGCAGCAGCTCCGCCTCCGCTATAGGTCGTATCACACAACAAAGGGTGTCCTATATGACGAGCATGGACCCTGCAATTAACAAAGGCTATGTGTGTGTGTGTGTGTGTGTGTGCGCGCGCGCGCACGTGCGTGCGTGTGTGGGTGGGTGTGTGGGTGGGAGGACTGACTTGAGTACCAGTTTGCAGGAAATTGGGTGGAAATATGTTTTGTGACCTGCTGAGTACTCTGCAGCATGCAGAAGTACTCTAGTTCTAGGAGGCAAGTGCAACCGAACGTCAGTTGGTACTCTCTTGGCACAGCTTGCGCTGTGCAAACCATCCTTTTTATGCTTGTGCCTTAGATAGTTTGCAGCTTAGTTTTAAGATGGGAAATAAGTACGTGAGAAAGGAAGCTGCAGCCAAAGTCGCCCCTCCAAGCGCCCGCGGCCCTGCCCCCCACAACCGCACTGCGACAGGAGGACAAGCAGCAGCAGCAGGAGCAGCAGCAGCAGCGGAAGATCCTATTGAAGATCCTCTCGCTATCCAGCGTGCAGCTCTCCAGGAGAAGCAAGACGAGCTTGAAGCTCAGGAGCAACAGCAGCAGCTGCAGCAGCAGCAGCTAGACGTCCGCAACCGTGGCCAGACCCCAAGGCGAGGAGCAACTGCAGCATAGGTCCGGCAGCGTACAGGCGAGCGTACAGGCGAGTAATTTCGGTCTGTCGGAGGTTAATGTGGTCTGATGAGTAGGGAGTTGGAGGTGCCCGAGGGCGTTGCGAGTAAAGAGGGGTTCTGCCCCTGTTGTACTGTCTGAGGCTATGTCCTAAGAGAGGCAGTTACGAGGCAGGTGGCCTCGCTGTCCTGTTGTGAAGGAGGCACCTTGTGCATGGGTTGAAGTTTCCTTGAGGGCAGTGCTGTGTCCCAAGAGAGGAAGCTTGCTTAAAGGGAATTTAGGGGCAGGTGGCTTCGCTGGTCTATTTTGAGACAGAAGGCACCTTGTAGGAGGACCTTGCTGGTCATTGAGAGGAATGTGTATCTCAGTGAGGGCCTTGCTGGTCTTTAAGGGGAGCATGTAGCTCAGTGAGGGCCTTGCTGGTCATTAGAGGGGAGCGTGTAGCTCAGTGAGGGCCTTGCTGGTCATTAGAGGGGAGTGTGTTTCTCAGTAAGGGCCCTGCTGGCCATTTAAGGGAGCGTGTAGCTTAGGGAGGGCCTTGCTGGTCATTAGAGTGGAGCGTGTAGCTCAGTGAGGGCCTTGCTGGTCATTAGAGGGGAGCGTGTAGCTCAGTGAGGGAGTGACCTTGAGGGCTGTGTCCCAAGAGGGGTCTTAGGGGCTGTTAGCTTCCTTAAGGATGGAGTTTACTCGAGGGCTGCGTCCCAAGAGGGGTCCTAGGGGCTGTTAGCTTCCTAAATGTCAGGGTTTCCTTGAGGGCTGCGTCCCAAGAGGGGAGGCTCTGAGGGGAGTTGTTCAGCGTAGTTGCAAAGGTCTCGCTGGACCTCTTGCAGAGGGAGTTGCGCAGCAATCATTTCCTCCTAGCTTTAGCCGTAATGCAGAGGTATACGTCTGCCTGCTGCAGGGTGATGTGCAGATGATGGAGGCGCTCCGTGCCTTGTGTGCCAGAGGCTGTCCTGATGCTCAAGAGCTTTCTCCCGAAGCTTTAGCCTTTGCATCTGCTTCTTGCCTTCTTCTTAAGGACTTGCAGCATGCAAGCTTCCCATCATTTTAAAACGTGCTGCTACTAACAGTGCCGTGGGCATTCTTGCACTTTTACGGCGCAGACCTCGGGTCGAGGTGAACCGCTCTGCACTGTAGTCTGGCTTGGTGTCGGCACAAGTGTAAAATCCCCCTCCAGCAGTTCGGTGGATATGAGCCGGAATATAACTGCTGAGTACTCTGCAGCATGCAGAAGTACTCTAGTTCTTGGAGGCGAGTGCATCCAAACATCAGTTGGCACTCTCTTGGCACAGCTTGCGCTGTGCAAACCATCCTTTTAATGCTTATGCCTTAGATAGTTTGCAGCTTCGTTTTAAAAGCCCCTGCTCTTGCTGTTTTTGTTGGCCGGTATGGGTGTCAACGGCCAGATGCTAACCATCTTGTTTGGCAGGTATGAGTGTCAATGGCCCAGATGCTTACTTTCTTGTTTCTCTTCTAGGAGGGCTCTCTTAGCCAGTTCAGTGTCTCTCTTGGTGTCGGCACATGTGTAAAATCCCCCTCCAGCAGTTCGGTGGATACGAGCCGGAATAGAACAATAACGACCAGAAACTTACAGGTCTTGGATACGGCGACATGATGTGAAGCTTTGCGTGCGACTACACACACTTGTAACTTATTGACAAGCGCAGGACATAGCACCCCAGCAGATCCTTTCAGGAAAGCATTGAGCAATTACTCAGGGAAAATTAAATGATTGCACTTGTGCATTTAACAATAATCTTTAACTTGGTAACTCTTTATGATCTATGATCTAATTAGTAGCCAAAATGGTACCTTTGTTCAGCAAAACAGAAATGGCTTGAATTATCTGACAAGCACACCCAGTGCTGTTAAGTTTTTCCCTGCACCATAGGTGCGTACCATTATGTCTGTGTTCATGTTATCGCAGTAGAGCCCACTTGAACAAAACAAAGTGTGTGTGTGTGAGTGAGTGAGTGAGTGAGTGTTAAAAACAATAGACCCTAACTGTCAAAATATAATGCATCTGATCTAGTGCACTTTCCAAATCCACGGCAGTGGCAAGCAGTTTTGAACAAAAAGGTGTTCTGCAAGCAGTGAAACAAGGCCTCACACGTTTAGAGAGAATGCAATTGTCCATACATCATATATGCAGACAAATACATTATGAATACTGGAAATAATGGTTCACCTGATCTGGTGTGTGCGCCCGGTCTCTAACTTCCACTCCACAACACTTGCCCCTCCCCCTGCCACCTCAGACAGCATCCAATAGTTACTTGCAGCAGTTCGGCCTCTACCCCCACCATAAGGATATGCCGCCATGCGCTTCCGATCAGAGGTGTCTCTGCGAGTGTGTGCAATTTTTGGATATGGGGTGAGAGTGTGATCTTCAGCGTCCATTTTTTAAATTGCAAACATGCATAATTGTAACGCCTAGTGGTTTGCAAATCACTCTCTAAGCAGACTAGACACTTCCATGGCTAACAAATTATTACCTTGTTTTTATTTAATTATTAATGCATCAAGTTACTCATTTCCATTTTGGATGGATTGAGATAATCTGTGCCATTTTGGACGGAATATATTACTGTGCCATTTTGGATGCTTTCTATGACTGTTGGATGAATTCTGTGCCTTTTGGATGAATTGAGCATATACATTTTTGCAAACAAAAACTTGTAGAATAGAATTCAAGCAAATGTTATCTTGCTCACGTTGTTGTACATTGTACACAAAGCACTTACGTAGTACAAGCAATGCACATTTTAGTCCCGGTATTTTTAAACAGAGTTTACACTCCCTCATTTGGCTCCTGTGTAATCACAACCTACATTGCATTTTCACGCAGATTTGCCTGCACAGACCTGCCTGGAAATTACAGAATCGACAAGATGCAGTTGCAGGAAGGAGACAAGAGGCTTTTTGGCAGTGTAAGTAGGAGACATAAAAGCACTCACTCAGAGAGCTAGGGGCATCCAAGCGCACTAGAAGAGAGAAACCGTCTGTGAAATTTATTTTTGAACAGTCAGCAAAGAGCTGGGAAATTAATTAGTTGATGGCAAATTCAAAAGGCCTTTGTACAAAATAAGCGCAAAGCCATCTGGAAGCGCATAAAAGAGGCACATGATAGGGGTAATGATCAGGCCGGTGGTCCAGAAATAAAGACCCACCTATCAATGTTGGTCATCACCCTACCATCGGTCTTTGCTGGGCAACCAAGAGATATAGAAGTGTAGATGCGACTGACCTGCATAGAAGTTAATGTACAAAATAAGGGGGAAATCCATACTGGATGACACAGTGTGCACTAAGCAGTTTTTAGATGAACTCCAAACAATCACTAAACTATCACTAAACAATAAAAACAAAAATTAGCTGTTGCAATGCACCCAAATCTGCAATAACCGCTCATGTAGCCAGCCGCTCTCCCAGTAACCCATTACCCAAGGCATCTGTGTCGACGCGTTTATTTCAACTTGTTTCACATGAAGTGAACTTATATACCTTATGTTTTTCTCCCGTGCATGCCTCATCGCAAGGTGTTCACCTCTTCCTGCACCTTTCACTGATCATTGCAGCACTCTTAGAGCTCCCTTGCGGCACAGTGCCTTGTAAATCTCATACTTGCTTTGACACTTCTTTATGCTCCATACTATCTTAATGCTCCTGTACATGACTCATGCGTGTTCTTGACCCTAATGCCTTCTAACCGTTCCTGCTCTCTGTGCATGCCCTGAACCACACGACGAGGGCTGCTGTGCTGCATCCGCTTTGCGCGCGCATACACACACACACGCACACACACGCACACACATCACTCAGATATTTTGCTCACCGTGCGTGCCTTGAATTGCGCGGCCAAGTGTCGCTGTGCTGCCTCTCGCTTTGCTACTACCACCAGCCCACTTGTGCCGATGTCTAGGCGATGTACAATGCCAGGCCTCAGCACACCAGCAGTACTGCAACTCCCACTTCTGCTTCCATCGCTAATTCCAGTGCTGCTGCTGCTGCTGTTACTGCTGTTTGTGCTCTTCTTGTGGCTGCTATTCCTGCTGCTCTCATCAATACTGTTAGCATTACTGCCCGACCCCCTTTCAAGAAGGCCACTTTCTACACCACTTTCTCGACGCTCTCCCTTACTCCCAACTGCTTTGCTAGGCATTTCCCTAATCCTCCCCTTCTCCCCCTCTTGTCTATCTCCCTCAATCTCGCCCCCATCTTCGTCATCATCCCCATCATCCCCTCCCTCCAAATCGACGCCCCCCACCACACCATCGTGTCTCACCGCTCCCTCACCTGCACCCAACAACTCCTCAAAGACAGCCCCTCCTGCTTCTCCCCTGCTCACACCTCCCACCAAGGCTCTCAGCCCGTCGAGGCTGTACCCCAGCCCTTTCCCCCCTTGTGCATCCCCACCACCTCTGCTATTACTACCAGCATCAGCATCAGGTGAACCCATCAGCACAGAGACATCGCTATCAGGGTCAGTGGAGCTCACGCCTGGAAGGCCGCAGTGGTACAGTAGGGCGTTGACAAGGGTGCCTGTGTGGTGTCCGGCACTAACGTGGATGGCCATGCCAGCAGGCTGCAGGGGGGAAATGTGGGGGGAAAGACACACATGCGAGGAGTTTGTTGCGGTAGCTGAAAGGCAGTATTTGCTACAGGCGTTAAAAGCGTGCTTTTTAGGTGGCTGGCACTGATTTTAATGACCGTGCCAGCAGCTGATACGATGCAGAGGATTCGAGGTTATTGACTTTAAAAGCGATGTTTTGCACGGCCAGTGCTCGCTTTTTTAAAGTCTGTTGGAAATTGAATTTTTGTTGCAACTCCCTCCTTTCTTCGTTCTTTTTTGCGCTTTATTTCCATCCTTCTTTTTTTCCATGTTTGCCTTGAGCGTCCATCCCTGTTGAAAATGCCTGCAAATCCACCAGCTGAGAGAAATACAACCAGGTTAAAACAGAACTGGCATTGGGAGTTAAACAGTCACTCTTCACTGTGAATTCCTCTCTAGAATGCCTGCAAATCCACTTCAGCGCACCTTGTTAATGACCATTAGGTACTCGTCCTCATACACGACGTTGAGGGGGATTGGCTCTGGCAGCGCCTGTGTTCAATACGCGGTATTCTGAACACCTGGGGTACTATAGAAAATCACGTATCATTTTTCAAAAACATGTCAAGATTAGTGTCATCAGCTGTCCCTCCGTTACCACCTGCAATGCATTCCAGATGTTGAAGACCTTGCCCCACTTCATAACGCTATGTTTTCTCAGCCAGGACAGAGCTGTTGTATCTACATTACGCATTAATTATAAACAACAGGATTTTGGTTAACACAGAGCTACGTTTTGCATCCTGACTACACTGCCTAGACTAACAGTGCATGGCCATTGGGCTGCTACCATCAGGCTAGTAATGGCAATTCTGAACACGCATCAAAACCGAATTTACCTCTAATTCCAGAAAAATGCATATTGTTTTTGCCAACACGTTCATTGTCTATTTGCTCGCTGACGGCGAAAAAACGGCAACACGAAACATGGTATGGCTCAGCATTCTGCAGTCCTTCATGTCGTAGCACCACACACAGCAGCTCAATTGCAACACACCAGAATTAATAAACTTACCATTCACCCTAGCAAGGATGCTATGAATTCCAGATTTAGCCTTTCAAGGCTAACCTTTGAAACAACTGACGCAAGTTACCACAAAGACGTACGCGCCTGGCATTGAACCCCCACTTCTCTCCTGCCGCCCCTGAGAGACTTAAGTAGTCCGTTGCCTCATGAACTTGGGCTATTTTCGTACCACTGCAGACTCCCAACGTTCCGACAATTTATGGTTTGTTCTCAGTTGATCACGGGCCTTGACTGCAACTTGATCACTCCCTCATCATCCGTGACGCATTGATATTCTATTATGACATATAATGGTGCGTTGCTGAACAACTGATAAATAGTGGCGCTGCGCTTGGGGACCCTAGGTCGTGCAGCTCATTGTATCATCAGCAAGTCTTGTGTAAAAGGTATGGAAGGTGTGCAAACTTCCACAGCTATAAAGACCTTATGGGTGATGCAATATGTCTGTTGGAACTTTCTGAAACCTGCCATTCTCAACCCCGGGCGCTTGCACCGAGCACACATGATCATCACAACAACAAGTGGCCGGAATGCAATTGTGCCCCAGCGATGTTGTATTTAACTTCCTGCTCATCGCGAAAATGCAACAACATGACCCCGCTCGGGAACCAGGCTTGCATTTCGCGGCATCGCCAAATGCTCCACGCAGGGTCCTGTCCAGTATGTCTTAAAACTAAGTCTTCTTTCCAGTTGTATCAATTTTATATCGAGGAGCTCAAGAAAAAAGGTCCGGATTCGCAACCAGGGCATCCTACGACAATCGGAAAGCACCATCCTTCTCAGCATGAGCTTCTCACCCGATTTGGCTGTTAAAGTTTTTGGAAAAAGGTCACAATTTCTAAGCTATAAGACTCTTAGTTTCTCTAGCAATCCATAAGCCATAGACACTTCGTGTCCTAGGGTCCAAAAGAGTTGGCCATAATTGTTTATTTACACCATACGTGACTGTTTGCATGGTGATTTCCCTGCTTAAAATCTTGTACATACACCGTGTATACATCTACAACTACGGTTTTGGCCATGCTACTGATCAGGTAACTGACCTGTAAGAGGGGAGCAGGCTCAAGCACTGCTTGCACGCAGTCTCCTGTGGCCAGCGTGGCGGAAGCTTTCAATGCTACACGGCCGTTCACAGTCACTCCGCCTGAGCGAATTGCCCCCTGCGCTTTGCTGCGGCTGCCTGCTTGGCCTGTATGCACAGTTGTGTGTGTGTGTGTATGTGTGTGTATGTGTGTGTATGTGTGTGTATGTATGTGTGTGTGTGTATGTGTGTGTGCTGTGTAAAGCGTGTGGGTAGCGGTCAAACTGAATGAGCTGATGAGGACCAAGGGGGAAACAGTTGTTCAGGGATACAGCGTGAGTCTCCATGTGGTCATTTCTAAAAGTGACTGCATTACTTCATGCTACCCTGCGGTCCCTCCAAAACGAGTTCAATAATCATTGCAGAGGTGGTGTAATGAAATCATTGCTAGATTTGCAAAGATATGCAAGTCCAAAAATGGGCCAACTGCCCATCATCACCTGAGGCTAGAGCTGCTGCCAGAAACGCATCAAGACGAAGCGCGCGGCTGCCTCCCCCAGCACCCTGTATGCAAGTGTGGAGAAGTGAAGTGCTAGGGCTCTTGCTCCAATGTTCCAGGCGGCAAGGGTTCTTTTGTGTGTCAGCATGTGATTACATTGTATTCAGACTTGAACAACGTTCTGACGTTTGAAACCTGAAATGGTGGCGCACCCGTGCTGCGGCAGTGTCTTTGGAGGTCACTGTCAAGGTTAAACACAGGGCACCTCGCTCGTCGTACGTCCTGCTGCTCTCCTCTTGCCGGGTTACGGAGCTGAACATGGTCCCCTGGGAACGATAGGACATAGTTGGTGCTGGCAGGTGGCTAGAGTAATAAAAAAGTCACTAACCAGAACTCACAGTGTTTTTGGCAGCAGAGCAACAGTGCCTGTCATCTCCCCTTTGTGACAGATAACTGGGGAGGGTGAGGTCTATGTGGTGAGGCTGCTGGAGTGCGGGGGGTGGGGCAGGCGTGGTACGCAGCAGGCGCGCGCCTACGTGCAACTGGGAGAGAGCACAAGCAGGACGGTGTAGGAGGCAGGAGGCAGCCCTCATCCTTCTGCTACCCGAACCAACTCAAAAAAATACAAGCACATTCATTGCAAGACCTCCGGAAATTCAATTCTTATATTTAAGTAAAATTGGTGAAACTTGCAGCATGAACGGGACAACAAATGGCTTGTAACATGAGTACCGTGAGAATGAAGCCACAGTTTGTAATGAAGAACAAAAGGGAGAAGCTTGTGCAGGAGGGTGGAGACACGAGTCCAGCCCAAAAACAAACAAGCTCCCCTGCGTCCCCAACATCCACTCACATATCCACTGTACGGTCCCTTGGGCTACTCCATGAACTCCAGGTCAGTGAAGACGCTCACTAATACACACTTTAAGTTTCTAAGCCCAAATGTTGCCTCTATGGTTTACCAAATTGCCTCTCTAAGACTAAGAGTGCAGAACTTGCCACACCAGGGTGCCAACGCAACATGCACACGCACCGCACACACACACACACACACACACACACACACACACACACACACACACACACACACACACGAATCAACACGTGTCAACACGCACACACACAGATATGTTAACATACGTGTACGTATGATTGCACACACGTACATAAGTGCACACACAAAAACACACACGTACTAACACACATACATAGGTACACACACACACACACAAGACACACACACAAAAGACACACACGCAAGCAAACGCACACGCAGACACACATACAAACACACACACAAACACACACACACACACAACACTCATGCGCACACACACACACACTCTGATATGTACATTTGCATATGCATATACGCATGCGCATTCATGCATCCAAGCACGTACAAATACATCTGCTATGCAGGACTACATAAATAGTGTGGAGTGCTTGACGGTTGAGCAAAAATCAGAGCTGATACGGCTGCGGGAGGAGAAAAAGGACATTGAAAAGGTACACAACTTGTGTGATCTGAATAGTGACTGTCTAGGGATACCACACAGATGCTGAGTGCAGTACGCATCTGCATGTATCATATCATCGTATCAATTGATCCTGCCGTTCCTACACTGTCGCGCCAAGCCTGAATCCCTGCATCCATCGTACAAATTCTTTATACATGCACACAAAGCCTCTTTGCCTGCCTGCCTCCCTGCAGATGGCGCGACTGAATCAGAGTAACAGCAACGGAGTGAGCAACAGCTTCAGCTCTGATATGTTCAAGAGCTCCCATGTACAGGAGCTGCCCCCCAAACTGCGTGCTGTTTTTGAAGACAACAAGGTCGGCAATTTACGTGTGTTTTGCCGCTATTTAATCTCAGACACGTCGCATCATGGATGTTGGTGCATACATTCATGATTAAATGATGGACCTCTCGTATGTTTGAGTCTGGAATATGGCACAACGTTAGCTGGCTCATGCGTGGTGCAGGCTATGAAGGATAAGCTGAGAAATTACAAGCATCGAACGGTAGCTGCGGAGCACGCAACCATCCAACAAAACGGTCAAATCCTGATCATGGAGAAAGCGATTGCCACACTCAAGCAACAACTAGCGGTGAGTCAAGGGACACCAAGGTGTCATCTCAAATAAGAGCATTCAAGGGTTTAAAGGTTTTGCCAGCCTTTTTCCTAAAGATATTTGCTCCTTTATGCCATGGTTGAGATAAAGTAGCTCTGTGAGACGGGGGGCTGCTTATTTTTAATTTTGTTACTGGAGCAAGCTGCATTTAAGCAAGCTTTTTTCGACAATGGCTGCAGAGGTGAAATAATAGATGGGTGTGCTTGTATGTATAAGGGGGGGTGGACTGTTAGAAAGAGTGCAGGAAAGCGTCTTTGCGATGTTGTGCAATCGTGCAACTGCTTTTTGTGTCAATTATGCAGGCCTGCTCAAGAACGCCTACAGAGGTAGAACAAGGGGATGCCCTGAAGAGCCTCCTGCTGCAAAGTGGGAGAGCAGCGAAAAATCTGGAGTACGAGGTGGAATTGATGTTGAGAGTAAAAGAGAATGAAGGAGTTATAGAGAAAAGGCTGTGTGCCGGTAGTGATACCGCATTTAGTGTGAATAAGGGAAGGCACTCTTACGTGCTTGCATCTCAGAGCTCCTTACCGCTGGAATTCTGTCAGTCGAACAAAAGAGATCTGAATCAAACGTGGTGGAGTTTCTGATGCCTGCCTGCCTCTTTCCCTTATAGGATTGGTAAGGTACCTTTTGTCTCCCAAGGCAGCAATTCTCTCCTTCTGTGCGCATTGATGTTGCAGAGATGCAGCCATGTGGCTAGCTTTGTTGGCTGTGTGGTTGTCTTTGTCAATTATAGACGAGTAGCAGCCTACAGGGCAGTCAGGGGTAGTCACCTTGCGCGCATGGTTTTATTTAGGCAGCAATTCCATGGATGATCGTTTGCTGACCTGTTATTAGCAACCACGATCGTACAAGCAGCGCTTGCACAATAAACAGCTTAGGTGCATTTGTAGCAGGCTATCATTGTGTGAGTACCATCAGTCTGCGTGCTGTGCTTTTATGTGCTTTTCTCCAGCCTGAGAGCTTATGCTTGCACATGTTACTGCGTCACAACATGCAGGTCCACTTGTCAAATGAAGAAAGCTGAATTAATAAAGTTCTTAGGTACTTGGAAAAGTAGGGACCTCTGCATTTGCTTAATTACCGACAGAGGAATTCAGCTCAGGATGCTGCCAGGAAAAAAAATATCATATTTGTATATTTGTACAAACGCAGGTCAACGTCCTCAAGTCGAAGGTGGAAACGGATGCAAAGCTGCACAGGCAGACGATGGCTGCCTCCAGACGCGAGCAAAATACGCTTGAGAAAAAGGTATGGTGTGCCGTACTACTAGAAGGTTATTTTTTAATGGAGCAAAGGGGGGGGGGGGGGCTGGGTGCGTTAGGAAAGAAAGCAATGGCAGCAAAATGTGCTTCAAGTAGCTGCCGTCCAGGCTTTAGACAAGAGAAGCAGTGATGAGCACTCCCCTCATAATTCGATGAAAAGAAAGTTACTATGGCATCAGGTGCTGGAATGTCTTAACCATTGCAGACAAAAATAAGCCGAACCAACAACTTTCGGACTCTAGTTAAAGGAAGGGCAAGATTGCCGAGGTGTGATCAGGAATGATAAGGAGTTTTACGGTACCAGGTACTCGGTACCAAAGTGGTTCCTTTTTCTTAAATAATGTGGGATTGGTTATTCACTGCCTGTTGTTTTGTCTTCTAGGGTATGATCAGAGGCGTGCGTGAAATCAAAGTGTGTAGATACATATAGCGTGGGTAATCTTTGTGCAGTGTAAGCAGTTTAATGCTTGGATCGCAAGGTAGTATTGCATTTCTGGAATTCTAGTCTGAGGAATCTGAATTCCTTGTTACCCTAGTCCGATAGAATAAGGGTTCCTTGTTGAGGGCCAAAAGGTCGTGGTGTGGAAACAGGGTAATTTTGACGCTCTGGGGCCTGTCTCTGAAGGAAGAAAGGCAGCAAGATCAATTTCAGGTGATACTTAATCATTGTAACAAGAGCTCCGTACGTGTGTCAAAAATTAGGGCAGCTACTCAAATAAAAACTTCAATACAAGCTTGGAATGCGTGCAGGTGTCATTACAATGAAGGTCCTAACCAAAACTGTATCAGAATTTAGGGAATGGAGGACAGGGATGTCACCCCTCGTTTTGCAAGGTAGTCGCTCACTTTCACATGCACAGATCATCCAGCTAAATGCGACGGTGGCTGAGAGGGACGTGGAGTTGAGAAAGGCGCACTTGCAAATAAAGCAACTGAATCGTCGCTTGGCACCAAAACGTGGTCAGCCGTCCATGGTGAGGCTCCTTGTTCACTTGTCTACAGGACCAGATGCTTCTGTCTATGTATGAAAGCTGATGATAAGGCTTCTTACTCAGTTGTCTACAGGACCAGATGCTTCTGTCTATGTATGAAAACTGATGATAAGGCTTCTTATTCAGTTGTCTACAGGACCAGACTCTTGTTGTTTAGTTTAATATCAGTGACGTGTAAAGTGTAGAAGCAGTGACGTGTAAAGTGTAAAAGCAGTGACGTGTTAAATGTAAAAGCAGTGACGCTTGTTGTAAAGTTTAAAAGCAGTGACGCTTGTTGTAAAGTGTAAAAGCAGTGACGTGTGTGATACATTGCTGAGCCGTCCTACGTGCAGTTAATCAGACCAGTGAGGATGGCCTTCATAACAAGCCTTTCTGTCCACTTTTGTGCCGGTGCGTGTAGGGTTTTCACTTGCCCTACTGCTCCCTTTCGTGCCAGTGTGTGCAAGGTTTTCGTGCCCCACTGCTCCACTTTGTGTTAATGCATGCAAGGTTCCATTTCGTGTACATCGTGAGATGGCAGTGGATTATTTACAAGAGTGGTATGAGATTTAAGTGATATCACTTTGCTTCACTCCAAGCACTGGAGTTCAAGTGTTACACACTGAACTCAGCAATTTTCGTGCCCTACTGCTCCTTTGCTGTTCCCCCTTTTTTTCCATGTTTTCCCAAGTTTTACATACGCAGCCTAGCAGTCGCACGTGTTGACTGATGGCCCAATCTGTAAACCCTGAAGCCCCCTACACTCTCTCCCACCCTCCTCTCTGCTTTGCGCTCCCTGACCTGCCCAATTCTGGTTAGAGCATCAACCTACTCCCCCACGAGCACTTTGTTATTTTGTATGCGTATACTTTGTTTTCACAACATGCTCATAGGCTAGTTGCCGTTATTCCCACGTTCAAATGTGTGCCGCTCACACCACCACAGATCCTTTTGCTGAGTAATTGGGGCTAAAGAATTCTATGCATATTTACACAGGCCCTGCCACGCTAAAGGATTTTACAATATCATGCACATTCACACAGGCAACAGCGGAGCAATAGCGGATTGTGTTGGTCATCATGCTTCTTAACCATCATGTATTCTCATGTACACCCTCAGGTCCACTCCAGCCTCGAGGAGCTTGAAGCACAAGAGCAGCAATCGCTGTTGTTTGGACAATCAGAGCTCATGCCCTCTCCTTCAGAGGTTGAGCAGCAAAAGCAGCAGCAGCAGCAGCAACTACATGAATTACGTCCAGGGCTGCAGCAGGGGGTGAGGCTGGAACTTCAAATGAACTTTCCTAGTGCCTATTCTCACGTTTCCCAGCATGATGCTTTTTGCTAGGAAACAGCACAAGTGGTGATTACCCACCTATGATACAACCACAACAATGTTTACTTATATCGTACCTGGAGGCAAGAACCTCGTCAAAGACTTTGTTTGTGGTTTACAAACAGGTTGGCCAGAGCAAACATACACTTTACATAGTGTACGTGAGGGAGGTATTAAGATAGGCGGTCGTGTGCAAATACATACATACATACATACATACATACATACATACATACATACATACATACATACATACATACATACATACATACATACATACATACATACATACAT
>Ga0307972_1000619_pt1 | contig 19414 bp, 14 predicted proteins | sample OrgLakmetagen780_FD_201848 | JGI IMG/M metagenome (GOLD analysis project Ga0307972, IMG submission 201848) | Saline water microbial communities from Organic Lake, Antarctica - #780 | ecosystem: Environmental > Aquatic > Non-marine Saline and Alkaline > Saline | place: Antarctica: Organic Lake...
CGGTCTACCGCGCCGGCACGGTCATGCCTTTTCTGGACTTCGGGGACGGGGCGGGGTTCAGCGTCACCATTCCGCGGGCGCAGGCCGGGACCTGGACGCTGATGATCTACCGGCCGGACGATACGTTCACCGAGGACGTGATCCCGCTCTCGGCCGGGATCAATGCGCTCGGGCTGTCGGGCACCGCCAATCAAGTGATGCTGTTTCCCGGTGCGCTGGACAGCGCGACGCGTGACCACATCCACGCGGTGGCGCGCAACCGCGCCGGGATGTGAGCCGGGCCGCGGCCCGGATGCGCGCCCGTCGCTCCCCGTAGCCCCCGCGACCATGCACGACCACCACGCACGCAATCTGGGAGGCGGGATGCCCGACCGCGACAGCATTTCCGATCAGATCCTGAACGCCTTGCGCGATCACGGCCTCGCCGCGGCCATCGGCGTGTGGTTCAGCCTCATTGCCGGGCTGGCCGCGGCCGTGACGCGCAAGGCGTTCACCAACGAGGCGCTGCTGCACAAGCTCGAGCAGGAGCTCGAGGCCGAGCGCCTGCGCATCGAGAAGCGCCGCGACGAGGACCGCCGCATCGATCACGACCGGCTCGAACGCATCGAACGCGACATCCACGACATGCGCAACCTGATGTTCGCCGCCTTCCAGCGCAAAAGCGACGACTGACTGCGCGCTCCGTGCACCGGAGCGCAAACCGCCTCACGCAGTCTGTTCGCACCAGAGCAATCCGCAAACCCACCACCTCGCCATCCGCGCCCTCTGGTGGCGGACCACGCCCGTATGTCCTCAAAACCCAAGGAGACCACTCATGGCCGACCCCATCCGCAGCTTTCGCCGTTTCCGCGACGTGCCGGACCAGCTCTGGCGCTGGACCGACTTCTCGCCCGCCGAGATCGCCTGTCGCGGCACCGGCCAGCTGAAACTGCACCCCGTAGCCCTCGACACCCTGCAGGCCCTGCGCGACCGGCTGGGCAAGCCGCTGATCGTGCGCTCCGCCTATCGCTCGCCGGAACACAACCGGGCCGTGGGCGGGGCCAGGGCCTCCAAGCACATGGACGGGACCGCCTTCGATATCGCCATGGCGAACCACGACCCGGAGGCCTTCGAGGTCGCCGCCCGGGCGGTCGGGTTTCTGGGGTTCGGCTATTACCCCCGCTCCGGCTTCATGCATGTCGATCTCGGCCCCGCGCGAAGCTGGGGCGATCCGTTTCCGAAGCGCGCGACGCCGTTTGCCGCAGAGACTCCAACCGCGCGGGAGGTGCTGGCGGAAAGCCGGACGCTGAAGGGCACCGGTGCGGCGGGCGCGGCCACCGTCGGCGCCGCCGGTGTGGAGGTGGCGCAGGAGGTGGTCGCCGAGGCGCAGGGCGCCGTCCTGCCGCTGGTGCCCTATCTCGACACCCTCCGCTGGGTGTTCATTGCCCTCGCGCTCGGCGGGATCGCCGTTGCCGTCTGGGCGCGGGTCGATGACTGGCGCAAGGGGCGGCGCTGATGTGGGGCTCCCTGCTGGCCGGGATCCTTGCCCGGCCATGGGCGCGGCGGGCGGCAGGCATCGCCCTCGCTGCGCTTACCATCGCCCTCTTTCTTGTCAACCTTCGCCGATCAGGCGAGCGCGCGGGACGCGCCGCCGAGCAGCTGGAAAACCTGGAGCGCAATGATGCCATTCACCGCCGGATGCTGGACGCGGCCGCAAACCGCCCTCGGGATCGCGACGCTCTTGTTGAGCGGCTGCGCAGGGGTGGGTTCTGACACCTCGCCCAGTGCCTGCCCGACGGTGGTGGCGTACAGCGAGGCCGAACAGGCACGCGTGGCGGACGAAGTGGCGGCGCTGCCGGAGGGAACAGTAATCGTGGGATGGCTGGCGGATTATGCTGTGTTGCGGGAGCAGGCGCGGGCGTGCGCAGTCGGATGAGCTGAAACCGCCGTTCGGAATTGTGGCGCGGGCGCCCGGTTGCGGTTATTCTCGGGCAATGAACAGGGATGATGAAAAGCGCATCGCGGCGAAGCTGGCCAAGGTCATGGCCATGCTCTGCGTGCGCAACACGCATCTTGAGACCATCCATGCCGGCATGTCTCCGATTACAAGAACCGGCGATTATTCGGACGTGTTTGTCGTGGATGCCGATGGCCGGCGTCTTCCCTGGACGGACGTTTCGCATATCGACCAGGATGAAATGCGAGATCTGATGCGCGAGATCGTCAACCGCCTGTACACATTCCATCTCTGCGCTGACGATCCCAAGCTTCAGGCGCAGATCGAGCGCTGGATGGGCATTGCCGGGAAGTGGGATGGGCCGGAAATCGACCAGAGGATGATCAGTGGCGATCAAGCATCTATGAGATGCGAAGGGCCAGCCAAGTAAGGGGCGGTTCGAGGCAGCCGAGCTAGGTTAACGCAAGCATGGAAGTGGGGAGACAGAGGCCGGTCAACCGCTTTAAGTCCTCGACATGTCGTCTTGACGGTCCGGTTACATCCAATGTGGCCACAGACAGTGTCGCCTCGGCGTCCTTTGCACCAATTGCATAGCGCGTGCAGATCGGACCAGGTGGAAGCTCGCCATGATGCGGGTATAGGAGCATGACATCCGAGCAGTCGTAGAGCTGGCTATAGGCCATCAGCTGATAGATATCTCCCTGACTGACGCCCTGTTTCGGATCGTCAATCTGCGGGGTCATCCGCTTCCATTTCGTGTCGATGACCATCACGACCCGTTCACCCCGGCGGATGATGAGATCGGGTTTCGTCCGAAAACGACCTGTCTGTCCTTCGAACAGGCAATCTCGATGACCGCCTTGCGACACGACCTGCAGACCGCTGCCGGCCATGACGCGGGATAGCAGACGCGCAACATAGTTTTCGAACAGCGTGTTCATCTCGAAGAGTAAAGCATGACCATCGATCGATCCCGCGCTGGTCTGCTGATGGCGGTCCGATAGGAATAGCCACGCGAAGGACAGAAGTTCACGCCAGCGTTGGTTCGTGCGGTCGAGGGTGATCAGGTCCCAGCGCAGCGCCTTGACCGGCACATCAGTGACACCGGCATAGGCGAAGCTGAGTTCGCGCAGCATGCGCTGATTGTCCGCTGCCTGGGCCAAGCGCAGCAGGCGTGAGATGGCCGCGCGCATCACCCGGTTCAAGGCGATATCAGGCGAGAGGTCATCGAAACGGCAAGCGAGCTTCTGGGGGGCTACGGCGTTTCGCGAGAATTGCCGCGTGACATCCAGCCGCCCGCGCAGGGAAGGCAGGTCGTCCTCATGTTCCAGATACCGCCGCGGCATCCCCTGGCGCACCGCATCGGCAAGCCTTCGGCAGAACAGCCTGATCAGCAACTCCAGCACGGTGTCCCGCTGCCAGCCAAGCTGCGCCATGGATCCCGCGTCGATCGGCAGGTCATGCACGACGCCCAGCATGTGGATCAGCCGTGTGCGCAGTTCGGCGTCAGAGGCCGCACGTTCACCCGCCCCTTCGATCTTTGGCAAAATCTCGAGCTGGCACCCTGGCGCTGCGATCACGCCAACCACGCCCCGGGCGCGCAGGCCCTTACGGCCATGTTCCAGCACCCCCTCGCCGCCGCGCCCCGCAAAGGTGGAACGTTGCGCGATGGCCGCGATCCGGTCGGCCTGAGCCTCGGGGATCGACGCGTCATCATCACCATAGCTGATGCGTTGCCATTCGCGCAGGGTGCGGCGGATCATGGGGCAAGCAGCCGCGTATAGTTGAAGCCCTCATCGACGCTGCAAACCGACCAGCGAAACCGGGGCAGAGCCTCGCCACTATCAAGCCCCGGCGGCGCTTGGAGCGTCGTGCGCTCCAAGAAGCCGCCGCTGATGTCGCGGTTATGCGTTTCCAGATCACCCAGAACCGCCGCGATCTTCGCCCAATCCTCGAAGAAATACTCGGCCAGAAGCGGGATCACCTTGTGGCGCATGACCTCGTCAACATCGGTGGGCGTTGCGCAGCCGGTGAAATAGGCATGCCCGATTTGATGTTCGCGGTCATAGAGGTATTCGATCCGATCATTGATCTTTGCTAGGAGCCGGGGCAGGTCGATGCCAGTGCGCTCGGCAGCCTCGTACAGCACAGACGGATCGGGCATCAGTTCGCGGAAAGTGAAACGCCGCCGCAACGCCGTGTCGAGCAGTGCGATCGAGCGGTCGGCTGTGTTCATTGTGCCAATGATGTGCAAGTTTGATGGGACCCCAAACTCATCTCCCGAATAGGGCAGCCGCACCTTGATCTGATCTGGCTTGCCAAGCCGTTTGTCAGGCTCCAGCAGCGTAATCAACTCCCCGAAGACTTTGGAAATGTTGGCGCGGTTGATCTCGTCGATGATCAGGACGAAGGGCTCAGGGTTGGCAGCCCCTTCGCTTTTCTGGCTGTTCATGTATCGCTCGAGCGCGGGCACATTCAGTTCACTATCAAAGAGCATGTAGATCGATTTTTGTGCAAAGCGGCGAGTGTAAATCTCTTCGACCGGCACGCCTTCCCGATCAACCCAAAGCCATCGAACAGCTCTTCGATGTCCATAGTCGCCCTCTGGTCGGGGACAGAATTCATAGTCACCTTTGAATTCCCCGATGGCTCGAAAAAGACCATTTCCCTTTGAAACGATGACAATATCGCCTTTGCGCACCCAGTTGCGGAAGATGAACGGCATCTGAACCACGCCGGATCGAGCATCGACATTTGCGTTATGTTCGCCTTTTGCCTTGCAGGCCTCGATGAACGCTTCCCGTGTCTCGAACTTCTTGTCGCTCCAATCGATATCCTCAAAGCCAAGGATCGTGTAACCACCCTTGATCGCGTCTTCGAAAAGATGGGCGTCTTCAGGGTTGTTGGCCTCGCCAATCGACATCTTGAACACTTGCCGTCCGGCGATATGAATGCTGTCCGCTGTTGTTGCGCGCCCTCGGCTTGTCTCCGCACGCTTTGCGATGCGACGGAATGTCCCCGGTACGGTTTCCAGTCTGAAACCAGCCGACGCCGCGCCGTCTTCGTCTTCGGCTCCAGTCGTCGGCTGTCGCCCTTCGACGAAGTCCTCATATGCCATTGACTGGTGGAAGGTTACGAATTCGACCCTCCCCTCCGCCAATAGGCGCTGATAGACTTCCATCAAAGCGTTGCGATCGGTTGGTACCGGTTCGCCGCACAGACGAACAGCTTCAGTAGCTGTGCTGTAGGTTTTTCCCGTCCCGGGCGGGCCATAAAGAATGAGGTTCTGTGCCATAGCTCCAATTACCACCTCGGTTGTCTCTACGTTCGTCTGAGCCGGCTCAGCCGCCTCCCACAGGCGTCCCAGCGCACGGGCGGCGGCAGGTTTGACAACAATACCTGACGATTGCGGGCTCCAGTCCTGACCAGAGATCTTGCTGGTCAGTGTCTCCAACGATACAAAGGCATCTATTGCTGGATCCCGGATATCCTCAAACTCGACAGCGATAAAATCAGTAGTTTCGCCAGCTTTCGCTTTCACATCGTCCCAATGGGTGTCCGGGTACGGCGCCTTTGCCACCTTTCCGCGAGCGATCACTCCTCGCGGTTCCTGCCCAGTGCGGAGCAGATATACACGATCACCGACCTTTGGCTTCTTCGAACTGGTTCGCCAGCGACGCGTGACTGTCCCATCCGCAATTGTCGTCGCCCGGTCTTCGGCAAAGGATTGCCAATCCCAGCGCGTCGGATTCCAGCTGACCAGATAGGTTGCACCGCGGTCCCGCCAGCGGCTCTCGATGTCACCCTCATAGAAGTCGATTTCCCGGCCATGCTCAGAATCGAGTTTCTTTCGCAGCGCCAATATGGCTAAATCGAGTGCGGCCATGTCCATCTTGTTGGCCTCTCGACGGGTGACCACCTCGAAGCCTTCGAGGATTTCGCGCTTATGACGAAGGCTTGAAATGCGCTCGAATTCTTCGGGAAACAGAAGATGCGGCAGGATGTGGCGCAATTGCCGACCGTCAACGCCCGGCGCACTGTCAAGGAATGCCGTGAACCGGTCAGACTGCGCAAGGTTTTCTTCCCTTTGTTCCAATGGCAGTTTTTTCCAGAGCTGAAGCGCACCAATCAGGAAGTTCAGCTCCCGCCATCTATGGTTGTTATAGGCCTGCCCAGTATGGCCAAGACCCTCGAGAATACCGTGATCCAGAAAAGGCACCGCATCGGGCAAATCGTCCCCAGACCAGGACCAGATTTCACGAACCCGTTCTTCCTTCGTTGACTGGGTAATGTCGCTTGGAAACGCAAAAAGCAGCCAATGCAGTTCGGCCATAAGTTTTCGGCTGTCAGGCGATCCCCGCGCTACCTGCTGTCCCAGCTTGACATAGTATGTACCATCGCCTTCATCGGGATTCTGAACAAATGAACGATCAAGTTCGTCCAGATTTTCGGACGTCCAGAGCCTTTGATCTGGCTGCAACACAGACCCATCGCGCAACAAGCATTCCGTCGCGAACTCGCGCATCGCAGGATAGAGTTTGCTGTTGTCATGATGTGGATTAGTTCTCGCCATGCGTCATTATCCTTCCTGAAACTCTCTTTTCACACCGCAGATTATCGTAGCTTGTGCGGTGTTTTGCTGAAACGTGAGCATAGCAAATCCCATATTCACTCAGTTGGACTCCTGATCCATAGCTTCAGCCTTGCTCGAACATCTTCGAACCCCGGATCCGCTGCATAGATGCCCTCGAACTGGCGCCGGGCGCGGGCGCACTGGCCGGTCTCATGGTAGAGCACCGCGCGATCATAGCGGATCTGGTGCAGAAGCGCCTCTGGACGGTCCTTGCGGCGGCGGTTGGCCAGCGTGAACACGTCGATGGCCGCATCGGGCAGGCCCAGCGCTGCCAGCGCCTTGCCGCGATAGAGCAGGATTGCCGTATCGAGCGGGGTGTCGTTTTCCAGATGCACCGTGGTGCGCATCAGCCTGTCCATCAGCGCCCGGTCCCCAGGCGTGTCGAGCGCCAGCTCGGCGAAGGACAGAAGAACCACTGGGTCTGTCGCGTCAATTTCCATCAGCCGTTCAATATGCACCATCGCATCGCTATGGCGGCCCTCAAGCTGCGCGATCTCAACCAGTGCCAATCGCGTGCCGCGTTCGCGCGGCAGAACATGGGCAAAGATGTCCTCGGTGATGGGAAGGCTGGCCTGCGCGGCAATGTCGTATTTGGCAAATAGCACGCCCAGATCGCCAAGGTGGCCCAGCGCATGCTGGAAATGCACCTTCGCGCGATCAAACTCCTCACGACGCAGGCGGATCATCCCGGCCATCCAGGTGGCATCGGGCAGATCGCCAGCCTCTTCCAGCGCCGCTAGTGCAGCGTCCTGGTCACCCTCATTGAGCGCGCGGATGCCGTCGATGAAGCGGCGCTCCTGCGCCGGGGTCATCAGCCGCTGAAAAAAACCGAGGGTCAGCTTGTCACGTTGCGGCACCGCCGCTGCCGGCGCCGCCCCGCCCCGACCGACACGTTTGCTGTCATGGACCGTGTAGAACAGGCCAGTGCCCGTCAGCCCCGCCGTCGCCCGGTTGCCGCGCGGGCTGATCGTGTATTTCGCGCCGCGCGGGCCAAGCGACAGCGACGCAGTCGATTTCGACAGGTTCAGCGTGACCCCGGGGGCCAGACGAATGCGGCGCCAGAAACGGAAATTCATGCATCTCTCCTACTCGCACGGTCAAAGGGGACCAAAGGGGCCGGAACTGATCGTGCAGATCCGCGGTTCTCAGGCATTTCCAAGTCAACGCAGAAGATCTTCGAGAAATTCTGAAACGGGCGTCACACCGGACATCCACAGATGATCCCGCGCGCGCGAGGCCGCAACATAAAGCAGGTGACGTTCGGTATTCATGATCTCGTCAAGCTGTGCCTCGTCATTCGCGGTCAGCAATCGGTTTTCCAGTGGCACGATGTCCTGATCCAGTGCGATCACCGCAACCGCGCGGTACTCTGCGCCCTTGGCATCGTGCATCGGCATGACTTTGACAGTTAGCTCAGACGCGATCTCTCCGGCCATAGCCTCGGTTCGCACAAGGACCATGATGTCATCAGTCTGGACCCCTTGCTCGGACAGATGATCAAGCCACAGGCGCAGCGCGTTCAGTTCCCTGGTCCGGGTGTCGAATGCTTGGGTCACGGGCGCCGCGCCTTCGAAGATCGAGGTGACGCCCAGGCGGTTTTCTTCGGTGCCGTCCGGTTCGACCAGCGTTTCCGGCAACAACTCGTCGCTGCATCGTCGGATTTCATGCGACGTGCGATAATTGATCTTCAGGCTGCGGGAGCGCCCCCTGATCTCGACCCCGGTCGCCGCCCATGGAAACGGCGCGCGAAAGATGCGCTGACCGATATCACCGGCGAAGAACAACCCGTTTTCCCGTTGACCGAGGGCGCTGCCGAGCAATCGCAACTCGGGCACCGAGATGTCCTGCGCCTCGTCGATCACGGCATGTGTAAACGGAAAGGCTCCATTGTTGCCAAGATCGTGCGCCAGCTGCGTCTCGGTCGTCTTGCCCCGACGGCTCAGATCGTCGCGCAAGGCGTCGAAGACCTCCCAGGCGGCCTCGCGCCGCGCGGCGGGCATCCTGACCTTGCGGCCCAATCGAGGCAGGCTCAGATAGGTTTCCCGGTCGCGAACGTCCCACGCATCCACTACGAGGTGCCATTCATCATGGAGAAAGTCGACGGTGAAAGGCAGCGCGCGCGTAGCAATCTCCGCGCTCAGAAAGGCGCGTATCTCATCCTCGTTCGCAAGATCGCATGCCCCGAAGCGCGCCTCATGCAGCGTCCGGATCAAGTGGCTGAGCGCGGCGACCTCGATGCGGCGGCACACATCTTCGCTGGCCAGCAGGGGGAGTTTTCGTGCCAGCCCCTCGGCCAGCCTTTCGTTGAACGTGGTCAGCAACACACGCGCATCCGGATCCTTTGCGAGCCGCACGGCACGGTGCAGGGCGACGACCGTCTTGCCGGTACCGGCCGAGCCAATCACGCGGGCGGGGCCGTTGAAATCGCGATCCACGAATTCACGCTGCACGGGATGCAGATAAACGGCCCAGCGTTCCCATGGCGCGTCCAACGCGGCGCGCAATTCCTCGACATTCTCCATCACGCGGAAGCGGCGGCCGGCATCGGGATGGGCGAATGGGTCCGTGCCCTCGACGGCTTTGGTCGGGTGCGGGCGATTGCCCGTCGCGGCCTGCACCAGCGCCTCGCCCGCCTCGGCGGGAAGATGCGAGGCGATGTCGAGCACGGTGTCGTCGGTCGCGTCACGCACCACGTCCAGCCAGTCCTCGGGGACACCCCATGACAGCAGCGCCTCGTCGGGTTCATCCCCGAACAGGCGCGGCAGGCGGACGGCCTCTTCGACATATCGCTGGATCACCACCTCTTCGACGGTCTCGCGGATTTCCACGATCTGTGCGGCGCCGGTGCGGGGATGGGTGTCGATGCGCCGGGTCTCGGCCCAGCGATAGGCGTCGTCATGATGACCGACCCACGCCAGGAGCGTATCGCCACCCCGCTTGTGCAGCACCAACCGGATGTCGGAATTCACCCGCGCGGTCCAGAACCCCTTGTCGCGGGCGCGGTCGACGCGATGCATCGACAGACCGGGGTTGTCCGGCGTCATCTGCAGATCAAAGGCCGTGGTCTTGACCGCCTTCTGCTCCTGCGCGGTAAGCCGCGCGAGGCTGTCGGAGAAGCTGTCGGCGATACGAAAGGTCATTTTTTGATTTTCTTCGCACCCTTAGACTTTTTTTTCTTTGCCACCTTTTTGTTTTTCGCAGTATCTTTCGCGAATTCTATCAAGCTTTGGCCCTTTGCAAGCTTTCGCTTGCGGCTCTCCATCTGGCGTCGAATTTCTTCCGACCGTTCCTCAAAATCATAATTTTCTGGAACTGGAGTTTTCTCGACCTTGCGAGACCTCGGAGTGAAGAATCTCAGGACTGTAGAGCCGCCGTTATACCCGCCTTTTCCCATCATCCCACCCCCATCACCTTCATCACTTCATCCCCCAGATGGTTGATCACCTTTACCGCGATGCGGCCGGAGGCCGGGCGGGCGAAGGGGCGAGACACGGTGCGTTTCAGGCTGTCCCAAGCCTCCTGATCGATCTCGCCTTTCAGCGTCGTCTTGAGCTGCTTGTATGGCACCTCCGCGCCGGGGAAATAGGCGTGGCGGACGAAGAACGACTCCTCGTTGTAATCGGTGTCGATGAACCAGCAGGCGATGTCGTCGGGCTCTGACGCCTCGACGGTGCCAGTGGCAGGCTTGAAGATGTCGACGCCGCGCAGCTCCACGCGGTACTGGCCGTCCTCTTCGCGCAGCTCGATATCCGGTTCGCCGAACACCACGAACAGATTGCCGCCCCCGGCTTTCAGGTCATCGGCCATGTGCAGGTCGGGGTTCATCCGGGCCTGCAGGATGGGCAGGCGGCCTAGCTTGCGCTTATCGGCCGTGTGGGCGTCGTAGTTAAAGGCGCAGGTGATCAGGAGGTCGAAACCGGCATCTACGGCCTCGCGGGCGGCGGCCGTTAGGTCTGCGCTCTGCAGGGTGCCGTATTCCGGGCCGATCAGGATGCCGGCCTTCCGCTCGATCTCGCCTTCCATGTAGCGACCCTCGGCAGCGAGCCATTCGCCGGGCCAGGGGGTCAAGCTGTGAAAATCAATGGCATCCTCTCGGCCGGATTGCTGCACGCCGGCTTTGGAGAGGTTTTCGAGGATGGCCTCGCGGTAGTTGCCCGCTTCCTGCGCGCCGGGGCTGCGGCCGCCCAGCGCGGCGTCGTATTCGTCGATCAATTCTCCATATTCGTTGACCGCCTGCGTGCGGTGGGGCGAGAGGGATTCGACGGTGAACGGCCCGGCGACGCGGATGCGCTTCTTGTCCTCATAGGGCTTGTCATACAGGTATTCGTGATCGGCCTTGGCGGCGATGGAATCGTCGATTTCACGCTGCCGAGCGATGCGAGCCTCCCAGAAGTGTTCGAGAGCCTCTTTCGCCGCATCTGGCCATGGCGTCACTGGACGCTCCGGCAAGGTATCGAAATCCCATGACGTGCCGCGAATATCGTTGAGCCTGGTCAAAGCGTTCTCGGCGGCGCGGCGCTTGGCCGGTGCCAAATCGTCCGCCATCGCGCGCGCAGTGGCGTGAAGATCTCGCTGGTCTGCGGGCCATGGCGTTCCGGCCTGCCGGGGCACTTCCCATTCCATGAAGCCGTTCGCCGGGGCGACCTCGCCCGAGGGCAGCGTGACCTCGCCCGATGCGGTGAAGTCGATCTCGACCCCCTTGCGCCCGCCGGTCTGCACCTCGAAGGGCTCCGAGTGGCCGGCAAGGGCGGTGTTGAGGCTATCGCGCGCCTCTTCCACAGCGGGCTGCATCGCCTCCGAGATCGTGTCGATCTCGGTGTTGTTGGCGATGGATTTCAGCGTGATGTGGGGCACGCGGTGATAGACGAAGCCGTGGCGGATGTCGTTATAGGTGGCGTGGGTGGCAGGGGCGGAGCGCGTCACCTCGGCCTCTTTCTTCTGCCCCTCCTCGGAGTCCTTGAGCAGATACCAAGGGTATTTCGCGCCCATGATCCGGGCCCGGGCAAGCGCGAGGGCCACGCGCGACGTGTCGATGGTGATCCAGCGGCGGCCCCATTGCTCGGCCACGTAAGCCGTGGTGCCAGAGCCGCAGGTGGGATCGAGCACCAGATCGCCGGGATCGGTGGTCATGAGGAGGCAGCGTTGGAGAATTTTCCAGGTAGTTTGCACTACATAAACGGCGTTTTCCTCACCTTTGACGTCGTCCCAAAGATTAGGAAGAGAAACGGCTGCCCGGTCCTCATGATAGACGACGCCGGCCAGTGAACTGCCGCCCGCATCAAATATCCGTGACGCACGTGATAGACGCTGCATCCCTTCAGGATTGTCAAAGCTCCACTGACGGTTTTTGCCGCACGATCTTAAAGAGCCATGGAATGCGAACGGCGCACTACGCTTTTCATCGGGGTGTTGACTCACGATTGGGTAATTCACTCGTGCCCATGCCCAGTCAGCTTCCAAGAGGTCTTGAACATCGCTGTTTTGCATGCGAGCTGTACGAACCATCTCTCCTTCATGCGAGATCAGAGTATTGAATTTGTTATCTTCTTCTGGACTTTTGCGATATACGAGCGGCTTTCTGACTTTAACCTTTTCGCGGTCTTTCGCGAACCAAACGAGAAAGTCAAAAACACTCTCCGTAACAAGAGTGCTCCCTTTCTTTTTCAGGGCGATTAAGTTGACAAAATTATCCTCACCGAAAACTTCGTCCATCAGCGCGCGCACGCGGTGGACGTTTTCATCCCCGATCTGGACAAAGCACGACCCGGACTCGGTCAATAACTCCCGCGCCACAACCAGCCGGTCGCGCAGATATTGCAGGTAGGAATGGATGCCGTCGCGCCAGGTGTCGCGAAACGCCTTCACCTGTTCAGGCTCTCGCGTCAGATGCGCCAAATTGCCATCCTTCACATCCCTTGACGTGGTGGACCACTGGAAGTTGGAGTTGAACTTGATCCCGTAAGGCGGGTCGATATAGATCGCCTGCACCTGGCCTTTCAGCCCCTCGCGCTCGGCGAGGCTCGCCATCACCTGCAACCCGTCGCCCAGGATCATCCGGTTCGACCAGCGGGTGGAATGGCGGTAGAATTCCACCTCGGCCTCGGTCGCGTCATCGGTCAGCCCGAAATGATCGAACAGATCCGCGCCGCCGCCCTCGCCATTGCGCTGGCCGCCCTTTCGCAGATCCTCGATGATCGCCTTGGGATGCACCTGCTCCTGCAGGTAGATGGGGGGCGCGTCGGCGCTGACATGGGTGGCGCCCATATCCTTGCCCCGCCAGATCAGTTGCGGGTCAAGGTCAGGATTACGCCGCGCATAGGCCGCCCGAATGGGCGCGGCATCGGCGGGGTCCATCATTGGCGCCAGCTCCGGCGTGGGAATGTTCACGCGGTCGGCGTCATGGGTGATCGGCTCGATCTTGGTCTTGCGGTCGGTCATGTCATGCTCGCTTTCAGCACAGGCACCAATGCGCTGCGGTAGCTTTCGATCTGTTCGTTCATCCAGTCCATGATCGGCGTCCAGTCCGCCGCCTCATGGCCCTTGGGCAGGCGTTTGGCGAGGAAATGCTTACCCCGCCCGGAGGGGCCCAAGGGGGCACCAAGCTGCGCCTCCAGCCGGTCCTGTTCCATGGTCAGAAGTTTGGTGACCGGCTCGGCCGGTTCCCCCCAACCGCTGCGCAGGTAGATCCCGCTTTCGTTTCGCCCGATCCAGACCGCAAGGTCGATCTGCGGGGCGTCGTGCAATTCGATGTAATTGCTGGGATACCGCCAGACGCGCAACCCGGCCTCTGCCAGCGTTGGATGTCGGTCCGTAAAATCCTGCCAGAACTTTTCCTTGATATCGTAATAGGCTGCGCCATCGCCTGTGGCCTTCCGCTTAATCTCACGCTCCCAATCGTTCGGTTTCTCGACCACCTCGAAGATCGGCGCGAAGGGGCTGTCGCCGATGCGCACGACGCGGGCCTTGATGGCGAAGAAGGCAAACCCGTCGGCCGTGTGTTCATTGAGCCAGCGAATGGCCGACAGGTGTGGTTCACGAAAGCTGGGGGCGATCCAGATGACCGTCTGTGCCTCTAGCCCGGCAACGTAGGTAATGATCTGACCGAGATGGGTGTGATCCGTCATCTCCAACTGGTTTTCGATCAGCACGATGCTGTCATTCATCGGGTTGCGGGCGAGGATGTCGGCGCTGAAGGTCTCGACGGCGACCTCTGTGCCCGTGAGTTCCAGCGGCACGCCGATGGCCTCGGACAGGTGGTCGATATTCTGGGCAAGCCAAGGGGTGAACTCATGCGCCTCGTGCTTCCACGCCTCACGCAGGGGCAGATCGACAAGGCGGTCAAATCGGATGTCGGTCATGCCGGCTCTCCTTCCAATATGGCGTTGATCGCCGCATCGAGTTCCGGGCCGAAGTCGTGCACGCTGCGCAGCTCGGCAAAACCCCAGTGGCCATATGTGCCCAGCCGGTTGATGGCGGGCACCCATTTGCCCCGCATCGTGTCGGCCTTAAGCATGGCATCGTGGCCGCGATAGCCCTTGACCTCGACCACAAGCGTCGTGGGCGTGGGCGCATCCAGCCGGATCAGGAAATCGGGCCGGTAGATGTGCGGCTCGCCCTCCATCAAGTAGGGGATTTCCAGCCCGAGATTGTGGTTCTTGGCATAGGACAGCGTGCGCGGGTGATCCTCGATCTGGGCGGCGAGCTTGTCCTCCCAGTCACTGTCGGTGATGATCCAGTTGAGATGCGATTTGTCGGCGCGCGGGTGGTAGCGCGTGGATTTCGATGTGTTGAAATTGACGCCAAGGGTCGATCCGGTGGGGTTGTAGGGGTCGAGCACGGCGCGCAGGATCCTCTCTCCGCCGGGCTTGTCGATCAGCGCCCCGAAGATGATGTCGCAGACCTCGTCGGCCAGTTCGCGGTACAGGAGCTGCGCGGGCACGGTGTCGCCACGACACTCCAGATGCCCCTCGTTCAGCCACTGGTTCACGATGCGCTTGGCCGCCGGGAAGAGGTGCATGCGGGGTGCCTCGTTGGCGTCGCGCAGTTTCTCGAAGATCATGTGCTTGGCGATATGCGTGGCGATGGTCGAGTTTCGTTGCGCCCTCAGGTAATCGAGGGTCAGCTTTTCGGCCTCGCCGACGATCCCTTGCATGGTGACAACGGTGGCCGAGACCTTTTCGGGGGTCAGCACATAGGGTTCCTGCCCCGAGAAATCGGCATCCAACCGGTCGGGTGGCAGATCGGCGGTGTAGCCCTGCACGCGGGGAAAGGTGATTTCCAGGTTATCGCGTTCAGGGCTGACGGCGCGGACATTGACCACATCACGCGGTGGCTGTGGCGGGGCGACGCGAGGACCATCTGAGAAGTTCAGCCCGTCGATGCCGAGGATGTCGGCGTATTCGGTGCGAAACAGCCCTTCCTCGTCGGTGTCGTAGGACAGCCGGCGCAGGGCGCGGCCGATGACCTGCTCGCAGATCAGTTTCGTGCCGAAGGCGCGCAGGCCCAGAATGTGGGTTACGTTGTTGGCGTCCCATCCTTCGGTGAGCATCGAGACCGAGACGACGCAGCGCACCTGTTCGCCGAGGCGGTCTTTCTTGCCGACGGTGTTCATCACCTCACGCAGGATGGTTGCGTCGGAGATGTCCTCGCCATCATTTTTGCTGCCATTGTTCCGTTCGGCCTGTTCGCGACGGAACGCCTCGATTTCGTTGGCATTGGCGTCGCGAAAGGATTTGTCGATATCGCCGCCCGCCTCGAGTGTGGCGCTGTCGATGAGAACGGTGCGCGGGCGCGGGAGCCGTTCGAGATCGGTCGAGAAGTTGGAAAAGAGCGGGCATTTGCCCGGCACGGTTTCGAGGTTGCCCTCGGCATCCTCGCGCTCATACCCCGCCATGTAGTCGCGCAGGATCTGGGAATTTGCGGTGTTGTTGCACACAACGATGAAGACCGGCGGAATACCAACCCGCTCGGCCTCCCACAGATTGAAGGTTTTCTCGTAATGGCCGTAGAGCGCGTCGATCGCGGATTTCAATTCTATGGGCAGCTTTTGCGGGTCCGGCGGCGTGCCCTTGGCCTTTTTGGGCATCTTCTTCCCGATGGCCTTCCAGAGATTGCGATAGAGCGGCTCGGGTTGGCCGGGCACGTTGTCCGCCACAGGCACGCGCGGCAGCTTCACGATACCGCATTCGATGGCGTCCATCAGCGAGAAGTCGGAAACCACCCAGGGAAAGAGTACGCCCTCGGGCCAGCCCGAGCCCGACAGGAAGAACGGGGTGGCCGAGAGATCATAGACGGCCTGCAGCCCGAGTTTGCGCTTGGCCGCCTCGATCCCGGAAATCCAGAGCCGGGCAGCCTCGCGGTTTTCCTCGGCTTCCTTGCGGTCGTCACCGGTGAGCGTTTCGGCCTCGGCGTTCGGTTTTTCGCGATAACAGTGATGGGCTTCGTCGTTGATGACCATGATCCGGCCCAGCCCCATGAGGCTCGGCATGACCCGCTGAATCATCTGGCCTTCGGTCTCGAGCGTAGCCAGATCTTCGCCATGGCCTTCAAGCGCCGCGCGCGTGCCCTTGCTGAGCTGGAGCTTCTCACGCAATTTGAATGCGTGATAATTGGTCAGAACGATTCCCGCGCGCTGCATGTCCTGCATCAGATCGCCGGGGACGAGATTGATCCGCCGGTAGTAATTGTCCGCGTCATTGGGCAGAAGCACGCGCAGGCGGTCGCGGATCGTGATGCCGGGCGTGACGATCAGAAAGCCGCGAGTGAAGGTCTTGGAATTCGGGCTGCGCACGGCGTTCAGGGTCTGCCAGGCGATCAGCATGGCCATCACCGTGGTCTTGCCCGCGCCGGTGGCGAGTTTCAGCGCGATACGGAACAAGTCCGGGTTGGCGGCATCATTCGCCGCATCAATGCGCGTTTTGAACCTCTTGCCCCGCGCGCCCAGCTTCGGAGCGACCTCGGCCAACCAGATCGCGACCTCGACGGCCTCAAGCTGGCAGAAAAAGGGACGGATTGTCTGGCTCTCATCCGTTTGCAGCTCGCGCCAATGCTGCAAGAGCCTCTGGGTCGTTGGTGATACCTGCCATTGTGTCGGATTGGGCAGCATACGCCAGACATCCACCTCGCGCCGGATCTCGTTGACGAACTCGGTCACGTTGAAATCGATGCCAAGCCCGCCAAGCCCCTCGGCGCTCAGATCCAGCTCATCCTGCTGGCCACCCTTGCGGCTCTTCGATTGCGGCATGGCCGAGATGAGATCGGACCGGCGGCGTGTCTCTACGACCCGATCTGTCGGCCTCCCGTCGCCATCCAGCTCCCAATGACGATCCGGCATGGCATAAGGCGTGTTGAGAATGGGTTTTTCAAAAAAGGACATATGGCTAATCCAGACTGGCTTTAATCGACCGCGGAAGGGCTAGGCATGCATTCACCGGCATGGAGGCTGAGATCACTTCTGTCAGATAGGTCACTGTTGAGAAGTACGATCTGCTGATCCTGCGGTCGCCGCGCTGGGGGGTTGGCGTCGAGTCCGAGACGCTTGAGGGTATAGAACAGCAGCGCGCGGCGCACCGGGATGTGCATCTTTCCCTCCACCATGCCGTAATCCATCTCGATGGCACGGCGCTGCGTGGGCGAAAGCTCCGGGTGTGGCCCGATCTCCAGCGTGATCTCGTCGTGCCAGTCAGTATCGCCGCCTGGATCAGCGGTGATCGGCCCCTGCTTGCCGATCTTGACCATCCGCGAGAGAAGGAAATCCTTGAACACCTGATCGTTCTGGCAAAATGCGCGCGCATGCCAGCGAAAGCCGTCGAAGGCCAGCGCATGTGGCTCGATCCAGAGCGCGCCGGGTTCAGGGCGGGACATCGATTGATAGGTGACGTGAAGAGCCGCGGGTTTGTGGATTGCAGCAAGGACATCGCGCAGTGTCTCGGGAGCCACGCCGCGCACCGGTGTTGGTGTCGCCGCATAGCCCGGAAACATGCTGATCCAGCTCTGCTCCCGTGCGACCAGGCCCTGATCGACGGCGCGCAGCTGAGCAAGATAATCCTCTGCGCTGGGCGTGATGAAACGCGGTTTGAACGCCCGGCCCCGGACATAGGCGCGCCGGCTCTTGTCATAGACAAGGTTGCGCTTCCACTGAGCCGCGTAGCGGCTGAGGTCGATCGAGGCCTGCTGCAGCGAGATGCCGAATGTGTCCATCAGGTCAGCGCGGTTGATCCGACCATGCCAGAAAACCCGGAATTCGATGAACGCACTGCGCTGCTCCGCGCTCCAGTTCAGCTGCTTGATCTTCTTGCGCGGCACGCGATTCCTTTTTGTGCTTTCGCCGACTATAGAACCAATAAATAGTCCCTCGCAATAAAATGAGTCCGACAGGGCAACAGGCGACAGAGTTCAGCCTGCCGGCACATCAAACTCCTGCAGGTAGATTTCGATCTCGTTGATCAATTCGGGATCGAACGCCTCACCCGCTCGTATTTCATCGAGGGCACGGCGGGCCCTCGCCAGCCCCGTCCATTCGGTTTCGGGGGTATCTGCCGCAGACCAGCGCATGTGCCGCCACGCTTCGTATTGCGCGCGCTCGTCAGGCGAGAGCAGCTCCGGCGCATGAAACGCTACAAGGCGGCGGCCGAGCTGGCGCAGGCGGGCATCGTCGAGCGCAGATAGGATCGCCTGGCGCCGCCGCCAATCCGCGCGCTGAAACTCCGCAAGCAGGGCCTTGTCGGCATGGCTGTAGAACCCGCTGAAGATCTGTTTCTCGACGCGGGGCGGCGGAGCGCCCGCGTCCTGAGGAAATCGCGCCGCTAGGGCCTGTCCGACACGCGCTCGAAATTCGGGCGCATTCGCGATCACCTCGGAACGACGCAACTGCTCGGCGCTGGGCGCGGGCTCAGAGAGCAGCGCCGGCGATTTGTTGACCGCCACGGTCCGGATGGTCTTCGGCGTGGCATCGACAGCGGCGAAGAGGGCAGCGTCATCGCCCGCGATCAGATCAGCGGGATCGGCCGCTTCCAGATCGAAGAATCCGGCCTGATTGGGATTGCTGGCGGATGTGCCGCAGAAGCAGCCGATCGTTGCGCGCGGCGGGCCACCGCCAAAGCGCTCGACCAGTGCCATGGGCTTGAAGCTCCTCTCAAGCCTTGCCTGAACATCGACCTTGTCGCGATTGCCCAGCAGCTCTGTCCAGAGTGCCGGGGCCCGCTGGGCGATCCGGCGGGCGATGTGGATGGTCGCCTCGACATCGCCGAGCGCGTCATGTGCATCATGCCCGACAAAGCCGTTCAGCGGAGCGATGCGATCCAGCTTGAAGCGCACACGGCCGGTTTCGTCGACGGGCCAGTCGAACAGGTCGGGCTGGCGGTGCCAGACAGCATAAAGAGCCGTCAGAATGTCAAACCGCGTATTGCCATTGAACTGCGTCGCAAAGATGTCGGGCTGCAGGTTCTGGTAAAACGCCTGACGCAGCATTTCCTCGTCAAAGCGGATGCTGTTGAACCCGGTCCAGATCGCAGGCGACCAGCGCTCAATGAGGGCCCCGATCTCCTGCGAGAACTCGAACGGGGTCGGCAGCGCCGGATCCATCAATTGGGCTGGACGCAACCCCGTGACCGCCAACGCCCACGGCGACGGGATGATGTGCGGCGCGACCCGGCAGCGCAAATTTACCCGCTCGACCTCCCTGAATTCACCATCCGTCAGAATGGCCGCGAATTGCAGGGGCTGGTCAAAAGCGGGCGAGATGCCGGTTGTTTCGAGATCGTAAAACGCGAAGTTCATATGGCAAGCTTACCTTTCATGGGCACATGCGTCATCCGCCAAAGAGCGCTGACAAACCCTGTCGGACC
>Ga0307972_1000646_pt1 | contig 19073 bp, 15 predicted proteins | sample OrgLakmetagen780_FD_201848 | JGI IMG/M metagenome (GOLD analysis project Ga0307972, IMG submission 201848) | Saline water microbial communities from Organic Lake, Antarctica - #780 | ecosystem: Environmental > Aquatic > Non-marine Saline and Alkaline > Saline | place: Antarctica: Organic Lake...
ATGATTAAAATAAAGATTTTAATCATGTTAATTTTTTGCGTTATTACTTTGGTCTTTTTTTAGACTAATGTGTTTTTTTAGACTAATGTGTTTTTTTAGACTAATGTGTTTTTTTAGACTAATGTCTTTTTTTTTTATTTTCATCATTCCAAAATAAGTCATTAGAATATGATTATCTGCAAACAGTAGATGATATACAATCACTATTCATATACAGTTTTTGTATAAAATTATTTTTAGGATTTTGTAAAAACATTGTAGGAAACCTTATAAAATTTTATATGTATACCACTCTCCTTGTGACCGTTTAACTAAATTTTTATTTTTCGCATTAGAAATCATTTTAGAAATTTTATTTTAGAAATTTTATTTTTTTTTTCCAGAGCTTTAAACAATTTTTTCTAGATAGTTTAGTCTATAATAGTATTATATCATAATGATAAAAATAAAACGACTGTTTTTTATTTTTGTTTACATTTTAAAGCGAGTTTAGGGGAATTTTATATAAGACGAAATTTGATACTTGAAGAAGCGAGAATTAACTTTAAGCCTTCCTTATAATGGAAATGATATCAAACTTGAAAACTATACATATTCGCTATGTTTCGTTAATCCACCCTATGAACTGATCTAGATTTCAATACCTTGTAAAAAACTGTGCATAAAGCTCAGTTATTGTAAGACCAAAGACCCTAAAAAATCAATATTAAAATAAAAAGAATCTTTTGATATTATTTTTTATGATTTAGTGACTTTATTATAGTATTATAAATATCATAAATAATAAGGAGTGGAGTGCGAAGCCCTTATGGGCTTCGCACTCAGACAAATTTATTTTTTGTGTACACAAAAAATAAATTTGTTTATGTTGTTTTATCAGGGTTACCCTTGATAATAATGTATATTCTGGTATTATTATTATACCAGGTTTTAACGAAAAAGCTTGAATATTACATTAAAAAAGTTTAATATAAATAACTTATTAAAATTTTTCGGAGAAAATCAAAAATTAATAAAAAAATAACAAATTATGACAGCAATTTTAGAACGTCGTGAAAATTCAAGCCTTTGGGCACGTTTTTGTGAGTGGATCACTTCAACAGAAAACCGTTGTGCGGGTATGAAAGGGGGGGGCCTTTAGTAACTACTACGGGTACCCTCCCTGTGCCTACACACATCGAGGTGAAATTCCTCTCCTTTTGGGTTTAGAAGGAAGATCATTTGGCTCAGCTGACGGGGAAATCCTAGGCGACCATAGCATGCCAAAAAAGTCACATCTCAAAATGTGGCGAGATCGATAGGAAAAGGATGAAGCACTATTGCCCAACCGTAAAAGAGGGTTATACCTCGACCACGCTTGCACATTCTGAGCAAAACTCTAGACTAAAGAGTAGGTTACCCCACATGCATCTAAGAAACGGTTGGATGCAGTAAACTCTTGTGGGATCCAGGCTGTAACTTCGCTGATGGACAAGCTCCATTAGGATGAGTACGGTTCATCCTACAAAAACGTTACTTAATAAGCAACGTTAAGGATGACGTGGATTGACGGCTCCTAATTCCTTCAAATAGGTGTGTAGGAACTTACATGGCCGGCTAAGGCACTCCTTAGGGATGCTATGCCGGAAGAGGACTCATCAGGAGTCCAGCTGAGGTATCTCGAACAAAACCAGCATCTTATTCCATGAATCTGTTTGGTTGAGCTGGTTATTGAACGGGATAGGTTCGTATCCTAGAAGGTTACCACTATGAAAAAAGTTTTAAGACTAAAGTCTACAATGAAATTCGACCTAAAAACCGCCAAGCGAATGGTTAACGTGAGGTACTACTCCTCACAAGCAAAAAATCAAAAAATGTTTGATTTCCTGGAAAAAGAAAAAGCAAGGCTTTCAACTCTTAGGGGAGAAAGGGTGTCGGAACTCTTGAAACACTATACTAAAGAGGCAACAACCTCGGCTAGTCCGATGGCAAAAGCTCTCCAAGGTATATACTTAAAAAACAAGACACGTATAAAAAACGGACTCCCACCCACTAAATCAACCCAGTTGACATCCCTTCTGGGAACTCCGGAAATGCTAATGATGGGCTATAAATCTATTAAAGGGAACAAAGGCGCACTGACAACGGCTGAAGCGATCTCAGATTCGAAGTTCAACAGCCTGACACCAGAACAAAAACTGGTCTACCTAAAAAGCTGGGGATGTCCCGATAAGATTAGTTTATGGCACTTTATATCCGTAGCCAAGCTTATTCGAAAGGGTCTCTATGTTTGGGGAACAAGCAAGCGAATATATTTCGACAAACCTGGGCAAATAGGAAAGAAACGTCCCATTACAATCCCGCCTTTCATGGATAAAGTCGTACAGAAATGTATCGAATTAATCCTGCACTCTATCTACGAGCCTTCTTTTGAAAAGCTTAACAGATCATTCGGTTTCAGACCAAATAAGGGTACACAGGATGCCCTAGCGACTATTGTAAAGACCGGCCTAACCAATGGGATGAGAACAGCTATTGAAGGAGACGTTGAAGCAGCATACGATACAGTGGAAAAGGACAAACTAATCGCAATACTCGGTAAGAGAATTGAAGACAGAAGTTTCCTGAACATGATACGCCAACGCCTTAATTACGATTACGTCGATCAAGAAACTCTTGAAAGAGTAACACCGGAGAAAGGCATCCCACAGGGTGGCGTTGATTCCCCGTACCTATTCAACATCTACATGCACGAACTGGATGAACATATTCGTGACGAGCTAAAACAATATGTCGACTCTCTTAATGAAAAACTACCTCCTCGTTCAGTAAACAAAAACTTCACTAGCATCAAAGCGGGAAAAAACAAGACTTTCAGACTCATTACAAAGGTAAAGAAATCTCTAGCTTCGCTCCCAAAGGACAGAAAAGATCCAAAAGTAGCATTCAAAAGAACAAGAATGTTCAGTCTAATCAACAGCCAAAGACTTCTGGAACATCGTAAAAACAGAGTCAGCAACTCTCACCCACATAAAAAGATTCTAAGAGTCCATTATGTACGCTATGCGGATGATTGGATCATCCTAACCAATGGAAACAGACAGTTAGCGCATGTTCTGAAAAAACGTATTAGCTATTTCCTATTTGAACATCTAAGTCTGAAACTCTCAGAAGAAAAGACATTAATCACAGACATCACCAAGGAACCAGCGCGTTTCTTAGGGTTCGAACTAAAAGGCAGTGGAAGAGGTGCGTTAAGAAAGCTACCTGCCCAAGGACCATCCAGAAGAAGATCTATTCTGGCGAAGAAGTCAGGCCTTTTGGTCTGGGCTCAACCAGATAGAAAAAGGCTTATAAACCGTCTTCACATGAAAGGTTTCTGCGACGCTAATGGTTTCCCACTTAGCATACCTTGGATATCGTGCTTTGAACCCCAGGTAATTGTCGAACGATTTAATGCCCAAATTCTGGGACTAGCCAATTTTTATCTTCCAATAATCAGAAACCCACATACTATGGGAAGATGGATCTACATTTTAAGATTCTCATGCCTCAAAACTCTCGCACAAAAGTACAGGACGTCGATCAAACAGATTTTCAAACGATTCGGAACACGAATGAACCTCAAAAGTCTACAGACCATTAGCATTCCCGTGGTCATCAAATTCCAGGATAAAAGTTACATTAAACACTGGCAGCTTCTAAACTACCAAGACGTAAAAGATATGAATGGATGAAAGGATATCGAAAAAAGACTCGGGAAAACTTTCCAGCAAAGAGAGAACGGGTCAATCGGAGATTACCAACTTCAGCCAGGAAGTCTGCCAAGGGTCACAAATGAAAATTATTTGGAGTCATTCAACTGGGTATCATGGAGAACCCTAGCTGCAATTAACATGCCTTGTGCAAACTGTGGGACAATGGACAATGTTCATTCTCACCACATAGTGCACATCCGCAAACGTAGCTACTCCGCTATTCCGGTACAAGATTCGTATCAAAAGATCATGGCACTTCGTAATAGGAAGCAAATTCCATTATGTAAGGATTGTCACCTAAACTTAGTGCACCAAGGAAAACGTACTCAAGGCGAAGCTCTAATAAAGTTAGCCCCACGTCGCACCCTAGTGGATAACCGAGTTATACACGTAGAGAGTTTTGTTAAACCCGGTAAAGAATACTTTGCCAAAAGCCTGGTGGAAAAAGGTTGGACTCAAGTAGAAAAAAATAGTGCTTCTAATAGCGAAACTAACAAATAGTATAAATACCTCGGTGGAGAGCGTAATGATGGGAGACTATCACGTTACGTTCGGGAACGAGATTCATATAGTAATATATGATTTTTAGTTTCATTATACATCGGTTGGTTTGGTGTAATCATGATTCCAACTCTTTTAACTGCAATTTCTGTATACATTATTGCATTTATCGCAGCACCTCCAGTTGACATCGATGGTATCCGTGAGCCAGTTTCTGGTTCTTTATTATACGGTAACAACATCATCACTGGTGCAGTTGTTCCAACTTCTAACGCTATCGGTTTACATTTGTAAGAAGTGCTTCGCTCTTTAATGAGAGCGAATGAAATCGGGTGAAATGCAAGAAAGCTAAAAGCAATTCAACACATACATAAAAAAAGTATAAAGTGAAATAAAAAAAAATTTATACAAAATAAATAAAACTGTTTATCAAATCATCAACGAGTAAAAAACTGTACAAAAAATATAAAATATGAATCAAACAAATGAATCCTTTTTTCATATAAAAAAATATTTTATTTTTTTATATGAAAGAAACTCGCATCTCGGGCTATAGCTCCTTTTAAGGAGCTATAGCCGAATGCGACTTTGAATTTTTAAATAAAAATAGTTCGAAAAAAGCTATAGTTTCTATAGACGAATTAGAAACTATTTTGTCTGATATGAAAGAATTGTCAAAAATGGAAAAACTTGGATTAAACGAATATGATACATATATAAAGTTAATTCAAGACAAAAGAAACAATTCACAAGGGATAGAATCACGAATGGAAAAACATCATATACTTCCACGATTTGAAGGTGGCGATAATAGTAATCAAAATATAATTCTTTTAACCGTAAAAGAACATGTTATTGCACACTGGATTCGTTACAAAAGTCTTAATAAAACGCAAGACTTAGCTGCTTATCTTTTCCGTATTGGAGATACAGACGAAGCACTAAAATTACGCGAGAAACACGTTAAGGCTGCCCGCGAAAAAGATCGTGAATGTAAACTTGGTTTTTTTGACTCTAAGTTCCAGACTAAAATGGGACAAAGAGGTGGTCCTATAGGTGGATCTGCTGATACGGAAAATCAATTTTTGGCACGCCAACAAGTTGGATTAACCTACGGTAGAAACACTGGTATAGGGAATCAAAAAAATGAACTTCGTGAATTTGTATCAAGCTTCTCAATTTGGGCTTTTAGTCTAAAAGCTAAAAGCGAACCCTATTCAAAAGATAGAGGTGAAGAATTCTATTGTTTAGTAAGTCCAAAAGAAAGTTTTGTAGAAGTTGTTGCTAAATTAAAAGAATTTAGAAAAAACAGTATTGAAGAAGGAAAAAATATTGCAACAATGCATAAACTAGTTTATAAGGAAAGAAAAAATATGTATGGTTGGAGAATTGTAAAGACGCTGACTTGCAGTGAAGCTGTGGAGGGCATAAAAACTTTTATCTCAAATTTAAGTTCAAAAAACGAAATTCTTCATTTTGAAGAAGATTTTTTAATTGACGAAATTTTTGAATAAAAGTTAGATTCCACAGAACATTCAGAGACTAGAGCTTGAGTCCCAACAATAATAGCTCGGATAGTACCCGAAATGGTCTTGTGAAAGATTCGCTAACCTTTTACGTTTTGACGAAACGGTTAGCGAATCTTTAAGCAAACATTATGACATAGTCCACTCCCTAGAGAAATCTAGAGAATCAGTGTTCTACCCAATCTGGGAAGCTGCATCATTAGACGAGTGGTTATACAACGGTGGTCCTTACCAATTAGTTGTATGTCACTTCTTCTTAGGTGTATGTTGTTACATGGGTCAACCACTTTACGGCCCTTTAAGAGGGCGACCTCTTAATAAAAAAATGGTCTAGAAACCTGAAAAAAAAAGAAAAAGAAAATTATGAAAACATTAAAAACAAAAAATTATAGAATTATTGAGCATAAAGTTTTAAACGTGAATGAGCCTCAATTTATTTCTAATTCATCAGAATGAACTTATTGATGTTGTAAAGCGAACTGTTGATTTATTTGTAAATCAACCTAATCTCTTTACACAACAAACTAATAGGTACACTGGAAATACGAAAAAATTGGGGTTTTATATGGTTTATAATAAAAAAACAAAGAAATTTTATTTAGGTAGTTTCCAAGAGTTTTCATTATGTCTAAAGACATATATTCTAAGAGTTGCTTATTTCCAACGAGATTTTCAAAACTATTTTAGCGGTAAACAATCAAGATTATATCAATCGTTTATTAACGACATTACAACATCTAACTGTACTAAAGATGATTTTTTCTTTGTACCTCTAATAACTTTTGATAAAAATTCTACAGAATTCATTAATTTAGAGAACTTACAAAGTCGCATTCGGCTATAGCTCCTTTTAAGGAGCTATAGCCCGAGATGCGAGTTTCTTTCATATAAAAAAATAAAATATTTTTTTATATGAAAAAAGTCGCATTCGGCTGGTTCCCTCGTCCCCACGAGGGGACGAGGGAACCAGGACTCACGTCTAGGACGCTCGTACTATAGCTCCCGAGCTATAGCCCGAGATGCGAGTTTCTTTCATATAAAAAAATAAAATCATATAAAAAAATAAAATATTTTTTTATATGAAAAAAGTTCTGTTTCAAGTTCAAACGTTCCTATGACTAAATTTTTAGAAACTATTGAATTTAACGCTATTACTCATTTTTTATCTGACATTAGTTACAGTGATCTGATTTATAATAGATCAGCGACTGGTAGATTTGTTGTTGGTAACACATTAAGATCCCCTAACAGCGGTTCAAAACCGAAACCCATCAAATTAAATACTTTAAATTTTGCATGGTAATCGGTAGCACTTGCAGGTAGGTTTCTTGATATAGACCGTAAAACAGTTCGAAATAAAATTGGTATAGAGTTTTAAAACTTAACTCCTAGTGAATTTGAAAATTAGGATCCTAATAAAAAAATAACAGATACAAATTTAGATTCTTTTACAAGCGTAAGAGACTCAATTATTTATTTTTTGAGAGGTAGAAAAAAAACAAACTAAATGTTTGTTTACATGTTAAACTACCTCTAAAAAATATTACTCTTGTTAATTTGTTATTATTTCACGTTGTATGTTTTTCTATTAAATTGTTTTCTTTTTCTTTTTCCTTGAAATCTTTAATTCTTTGGTTTCTAGTCTATTAACACCGACTAATAACGGTGAACCCTAAACATTTAGATAAAAATTGTATATGGGAATACCGTGGGAAGTTTATTCTTTTATAAACCCCGTAACGACTGACTCGAAAGAGGAGACTGGGTTTAGCCTTTATAAAAAAAATATAAAAAAAATATAAAAAAAATATAAAAAAAATATAAAAAAAATATAAAAAAAATATAAAAAAAATATAAAAAAAATATAAAAAAAATATAAAAAAAATATAAAAAAATAAAAATATATATATATATATATATGTGTTAAAAAAAAAAATAAGGCTTTCTGGTAATACGTCGGACACTCAAAAATAAAAGGTAAACTATGACTTTATATAATTCTTAGATACTATATATATAAAGTCTAAGGTTAGCTTTGAGTGTAAATTATAGTCTAAGCCTAATAGAAATATTAGGGTTCTTTGCGTGAGTGGGAATTATCTTTCCGTTTAGGTTGACGTCAGCCCTCGATCCAACAACATGTTGGACGACGAACCGGGTAAAATGCAAGGAAAACTCAAAACGAATTAACATTTTACTATGTCCTCAAGCGTGGTAAAACTACAGTAATAAACTAAGTATTTATTTATTGTGGCGTACAATTATGAAAAATTCAACTTTTTCTGTACCTTTCGTATTTAATCTTAATAGAGATTCTAAATCATTTTATGGGCAATTTCCCGATTCATGTGATTTATTACAGGATAAAAACAAAGGTATTGATATTTATTCTCGTTTTCTGAAAGAAGCAGGTAAACGTGCTGAAAATGCTATTAATGATAATGAAAACTCTAGTACTTATGTTGAAGTACATCACATAGTTCCTAGACACGCGGGTGGTGCTGATGATAAGGACAACAAAATAGTATTACTTTTTAATGATCATGTTTTGGCTCATTACATTCGTTGGATTCAATACAACGAAACTGGGGACAAAATAGCTTATTCTGTAATGTCGTCAGAAAGCATAGAAGCCCGTAAAATTAAAGCTGTTATAGCTGGTTCTATAGGTGGACCAAAAGTCGCATTCGTCTATAGCTCCTTAAAAGGAGCTATAGCCCGAGATGCGAGTTTCTTTCATATAAAAAAATAAAATATTTTTTTATATGAAAAAAGCACAAAAACTGTTTAAAGAAACAAATAAAGGGTGGTTTAATTCTGAGACTCAACAAATTTTAGGTATTAAAGGAGCAGAAGTAAACCGACAAAATCAAACTGGCGGTTTTGATCCTTTAAACTTAGCAAAAGCTAATAAAGCTCTTGCTCAAAAATTAAGCGATCCTCAGGAAAAAGCTAAGTTCGAAAAAACTCAAAAAGAAAATCTTACTAAAGTCGCATTCGGCTATAGCTCCTTAAAAGGAGCTATAGCCCGAGATGCGAGTTTCTTTCATATAAAAAAATAAAATATTTTTTTATATGAAAAAAGGTTTGGCTACACAAAAAGAAAAACAAATAAATATTGGAGATACTATCTTACAACGACTAAAAAGTATCCAATTTCATGGTGTTAAGATAGATAACAAAAGATATTATATTGATACTGAACAACGTACTTACCTTTGTGGTACTACCTTAGATTATTATTTAGCTAAAGCACCCAACCAACCTTCTAAAAAAAAGAAAAACCCTATCCAAAAAATTGACAAAACCGATGTCTTTATGGAAGAATAAATATCAACTTACAAAGTTAAATTATTTGTTTGAGATTATTTGCAGCGAAGTTGTTTAAATCTCTTAAAGAAATTTAAACTAAACGCTCAACGACTAGAAAGTGAGGAGAGAATCCTTCTTAACCCTTTTGGGTTAGGCCGCTTAGCGGCTGTCCAATAACCTTTCCATGAGTGCCCGGCAGCTTAACTAAAGTGAAAAAATCAAAAATTTAGGTTCTAAATTTTTAAGCTGATAACATAGTCTGAACTTTAGTGAAAACTAAAGAAAAGGCAGTACGTACTTTACGTACTTTATAATTTGTCCCAAACGCACAGATTATAAAAGCCTTAACAATTTTGATGCGTCCATGGATCGCTGTTGCTTACTCAGCTCCAGTAGCTGCTGCAACTGCTGTATTCATCATCTACCCTATCGGTCAAGGCTCATTTAGCGATGGTATGCCATTAGGTGAAATTTGCCTCTTTATTAGCCTATACAGTTTAATGACTTTATTCTCTTGTTTATTTTATTTTAAATTATTCCTTTAATTCATCTTATGAACTACAATAGAAAAAATCAAAGTTCTTTTTCTAAAGAGAATAAAAATTATAATCATAATGGGCTATATCGAAAATCTTACTTAAAAAGAAAACATCCCTTATTTTTCAATACTAAGCTAAAAACATCTAAAATCGGAAATTCTAGAAAAAGAATTATATGTAATGCTTTTCGCAATAGAGATTCTGAATTTACAAGCCTAGGTTTTGAAATAACGGAAAATTCCTTACTAAATATTGAAAAGAAAGTACCAGGTACAAGTTATCCTTTATCACAGGTTTCAACTGAAACATTGAAAAATACACCTGGTATATACGCTATTCGTTGTATTTCTACAAATCGCCACCTAGTAGGTGAGACGAGAAATATAAAAAATAGAATACCTACGTTATTAACTAATTTAAACAGACAAGAAGGAAACTCTAATTTTGTTTCTGAATTTAATGAATATGGTATTGAAAACTTCGAGTTCATTTTGTATGAAACAGGTAAAACTTGTGTTCATTCCAAGTATCGAAAATTCATTGAATATAGATTACAATCTGAATTATCAATTGATGAATTTTGCTATAATTCAGGTTCAACAGAAACAAGATCAGAAAGACCTTCAGGAGAGTTTTCAACTTCTCCTGGTATTTACTGTATTCGTTGCAAAATAAATAATGCTTGTTACTTTGGGGAAACAGGTCAAAGACGTGGTATTGCTGGTCGTCTTGCAAGCTGGAAATCTCGTTTAAGAAGCGCTAGAGCTTCGAATCAAGTTTTACAACATGATTGGCGATTCTATGGTGAATTAAACTTTGAGTTTTTAGAAATCGACTCAGGTGTTGAATGGAGCGATGGACAAAACAATCGTAAAATTCGAGAAGCTGAGCTTATTAAACAGCATCAAGATGCTGGAGGTATTGTTTACAATACCTTTAATTGGTTTACACCAAGAGCCCCTAGTTGTCCTTTAGCTGCCCGCGAAACAATACTTTTTAACCAATCCGCTGAATATCGTGATTATATTTCAAACTTAAATAGAGGACGTATTAATGAATATCGAAAACTTATTTTTGCTGAAAATAATGTTTACTTAAGTGTTTTAGAAGCGTCTGAAAGTCTTAACATGACTCGTGCAGCCGTGAGAAAACATTTAAATTCAAATACATACAGAGAGGCTACGTTAGAACAGGTTACTGCCGAAAAACAACGTAGAGAATCTAGTCAATCTGGTGCAATAGGCGTTAATAGAGAAAGACGCTCTACTGGCTTTTCTGTAAAGGTTATGTTTAGAAATAAAACCTACAATTCAATGAGCGAAGCAGCTCGAGATTGTAACGTAAGTGTTTCAGCAGTTTCGGCTGCAATCCAGCGCAGACAACGAGGTAGTGCGAGACTTGATACCCAAGATAACATAGTGGATAATGCATCGGACATAGTTTAATAACTAAATTCTTTATTTATATTCCTTGTTTAAGAAAATAAACAAAAACTTAAATAGGGAATATAAAAAAAACATATAAGTAGCGTATAAGTTTTAAGTCCCACAAGAAAGGGCTTAGGTCTCGAAAAGACCGTTAACTTTCTTTTCAATTAAATGTCTAACGACCATCCCGAAGGGGAGTAGACACAAGCGTGTCGAAACAGTAAGTATTTTTTCCATGACTCTAGGAAAGAATAAAGATATGGTCTGGTCTTTTCAGTAATGAAAAGCTGGTAATTTAAATTACCGGGAATAGATTAGCGCTCTATTCTGAACACAAACGATTTCTGGTACTTTCAACTTCATGATCGTATTCCAAGCTGAGCATAACATCTTAATGCACCCATTCCATAGACAAACTGTGGTCTAGAAGCTTAAAGTAAAAAATATAAACATCAAAAAAAACTTATGACTCGAAACAAAAACGAAAATAACGAGTTTAAAGCTCGTAAACAATCCGAAATGGAAAGTTTAGTTCGTAGCCGAAATCATATTTTATTAGAAGGAACATACGTAAATAATACTTCACGTTTTCTAGTTTATTGTCCTATTCATCAGCGAAGACATAATACTTCCTTATTTAATTATAAAAAATCAACAGGTGGTATTATTTGTTGTTCAAAACCTTTAATTCATCCAAGACCTTCTTCGGAACTGACAATTAGCTCCACTCCTTTAACTTCTTTATCAAACGAACAGCAACAAAAACAAAATAGTACACTTGAAAAAGCTGAAAATAATGAACATATAATTCTAGAAGGAGTTTATCAGAATAGATTTTCTCCCTTAAAAGTTTTATGTACGAAACATAATAAAGTACAGGAGACAAACTACTATAATTATAATCGTTCTTTGGCAGGTTTAGCTTGTTGCAAAAACGTACAGCGAGAATCTCGTGGTGGTCAGCTCAGAGATTGGAGACGAACTAGTCAAGGTCGTACTTGGCGAAACAAAGTTCTTCAGGATTGGGACAACAAATGTGCTATAACAGATAAAACTTTAAATGAAACTTCCTTAGTATGTCACCATTTCTTTAACGCTTCAAGAGGTTCTAAATTTGCATATTCAATAAAAAACGGTATTGTCTTATCTGAAGATTTACATGAGAATTTTCACATACGGTACGGATATACCCAAAATAATCTAGAACAATTCTTAGATTACCTTGTAGCTTTAAAAGATTCGAAAAAATATGCTTCAGATAAACTAAACTCTCTTCTCCTTTTTCTTCAAAAGTCGCATTCGGCTATAGCTCTTTTTAAGGAGCTATAGCCCGAGATGCGAGTTTCTTTCATATAAAAAAATAAAATATTTTTTTATATGAAAAAAGAAAGAAAAAGAAATTTTATTAAGTTTAAATCTATTACATAACTCTACGGGCGAGACCGGCTAGACAGGTGGGAAGTCCAACCTGTAGAGTTATCTCTATTCGAGATACGTAACGTTTATATTCGATTATAACTTTAAGCTTATGCTTTCGAAATTTTTGAAAGCCTAGAAAAACTGGGTGAAATGCGGGAACTTGTAGTCATTAAGAAGACTACGAGAATCCGCAGCGAAGTTCTAAATAGGGTTATTCCAAATTCAAAATATATCAAAAATTAGAATTTGATATGATAAACAGAACAAACGGAATAATATTTTAGAAAACGTTCAGAGACTAGAACTTGAGTCCTAACAATAATAGTTCAAATAGTGCCCAGGACCTTTTTATCATAAAAGGTTATGATATAGTCCACTCCAATAGGAAACTTTTGGATTAAGTGATGTTTGGTGTTGCTGGTGTGTTTGGTGGATCATTATTCTCAGCTATGCATAAACGAACTGTGCAGCTATAATAGAAATTATAGTTAAAAACAGGGTTAAATGCTGAAAACCTTTTATTAACTCAAAAAATTATCAAAAAAATAAGTCAACTTTAAACAATGTCAATTTAAGTTACTTAACTTAAGTAGATTTTGTAATATGAAGTGTCTATAAAGACACAATTTAAAATTGTAGATTTACTAAATCTATATAATTTTTTGAGGAAGCAACTTTTAGTTTTTTTATTAAACAAAATATTTTATCAATAACAATATGAATACTAGTTCTAACATTATTTTATTTTTTGGTTTTGTTATTTCGGTAATCAAAAAGTTTTTAATTACCTTAATCTGTTTCACTACCGAATCGAATCTTTTTATTTTTGTCCTTTTCTCTTCAACCTCATCTTCAACCTCATCTTCAACCTCATCTTCAACCTCATTTTCAACCTCATCTTCAACCTCATCTTCAGAGGAGGACTCCTCTAAACCTCTAGGTGATAATAGGAATTCTGAAATGTTTTTGGAAAACATAAAGTCTGGTCTAATAAAGCCAGGAGAAAACAATGAATACTTTCAATTCATTGAAGAATGTCGACAAAAGCAATATCCAGAAGGTACTACGAAAAATATACATCATATTATTCCAAAACACTGGTTTAATTCCTTTTCTAAACTTTCAAAAAGTTATATCGATTCAAAAGAAAACTTGATCTCTATATCTATAGAAGATCACATCAAAGCACATGAAATTCTCTTTAAATTATATAAGCGTCCTCTAGATTATTCTTCTATTCTGTTATTAAAAGGCAACTTATCAGAAAGTCGCCGTATTTGGAGACAATTAGGTGCAAAAGCTGTAAATGCTCTTCAAAAAAGCGGAAACAGTACTTTTTGGTCAATAAATTTTCAAAAAGAAATGAGTCGCCGATCAATGGCTAAAGAAAATGCATTAGAAACGCGTTCATTAGGTGGTGTGAAAGGTGGCCGCAATAGAAATTTAGGCCGTGTTATTAACAAAGTCGCATTCGGCTATAGCTCCTTTTAAGGAGCTAGAGCCCGAGATGCGAGTTTCTTTCATATAAAAAAATAAAATATTTTTTTATATGAAAAAAGAGGATCGTTTTGCTTTTTGTTTTGAAGGTCAACCGGTTCTATGTGTTTTTAATTGTGAAACAGGTACAGATGTCTTAGAAATACTAAACCAGTATAAGTTAACTCCTCTGGAAAGAGTTAGTCCTTTACTGACTGGTAAAAGAAAAAATGCTTATGGTTGGTCTTGCAAAAAAATTAATAACTAAAACTAAAGAAAATTTTTTAACTAAAAAATTTTCTAAGCTTCATCATAAAAATAAAAGCAATCAGCAGCGAAGTCCTTAAGGGGAAACTTTTTAAAAACAAAGTTTTGTTTAAGGAAACGCTCAGAGACTAGAGCTTGAGTCCCAACAATAATAGCTCACTTAACACCCTGAATCCTAGCGAAACGCTAATAAAAGGATTATGATATAGTCCGACTTGTTTTGAAAAGAGCAAGAGAAAAAGGGTTCATTAGTAACTTCATCTTTAATCCGTGAAACTACTGAGAACGAATCAGCTAACGCTGGTTACAAATTCGGTCAAGAAGAAGAAACTTACAACATCGTAGCTGCTCATAAAGTAATTGTGAGCTAAATTTGGAAACAAATTTATAAAAAATCGGGTAAAATGCGGGAAAGTCTTTTTTGACAATCCGCAGCGAAGCTAAAAAGGGCTTAAAAAAGAATAAACATTAATATAAAGAATAAATAGTACTATTGATTATCTTTGTTTGGAATTACAGTTATATAAAAAAAATTCTATAATACTGAGAATAGTTAAAGTTATAAATAAACATAAAAAAAATTAAATTGTCAATGTTTTAAGTTAATAGTAAAATATTATTAGAAAATAAATCAAATAAAAATGATATGAGTCAAATAATATATATAGTAATATAAGTTAAATGTGATTTCTTGCTATTAAGAGTCTCTACTAACTTTTGACTATTTAAAGGTATTAAAATAGTCTACTAAAAGTTCCTACTTTAAACGAGCTTAAAACTTTTTATTTTAAAAGTTCATATACTATATTGGAAATTAAAAAAATAAAAATAAACATGACAAAAAAACAAACTTATGAATTTTGGAATTCTTTAGCTATCTCAAGGGAACATGTACTAATTAATGTTAGTAACCCTACTTATATTCGTGATGGTACTGTGTCACTCAAATGTAAATGTGAGTGTGCATTTACAACTAGTGCAAAATCTTATTATGCTTCAAAAAACGGATGTCCTTCGTGTAAAAAAAGAAAAGTGAGTGAAAGTACTATTGAAAGAATTAAAAACTGTAATTCTGAGAATTCGCAAATAAAAACAAAAACAGGTTTCTCAAAAAGACGCCAAAGAATCAAAGAAGCGAAAAAATCTTTTTCTATTTTTAACCAAAAAACTAACACTACTATACTAATCTAGTGTGAAAAAACTTTAAAAGAGTATCTAGAAGGAAACCCAAATCTGTATAATACTTTTATCTTAAATTGCTTAAACAAAACCGAAATTACAAGCGATGTATACATCCAACTGGAAAATAAGGAAAATAAGGAAAATAAGGAAAAAACTAATCAGGTTAAAAAAGTTCCCTTATGTTCTTCAGACATAGTTGACATTGTTGATATTGTTGATATTGTTGAAGAAGGGCCTACACAAAAACATCATATTTTCCCTATTCATTCAGGTGGACCACATCAAGCATGGAATCTTGTAAACTTAAGTTTACAAGATCATTTTAAAGCACATTCATTAAGATACGAAGTATATAACCAAGAGGAAGACCGGCTAGCTCTTTTATTTTGGACAAATCCTGTAAACAATACTAGTGAAGCAATAAAAAGAAGAATAAATCTTTCTCATACAAATAGTAGAAAAAATGGTACAGGATTTAACAACAGTGAAAACCAAAAAAGAAATGGTCAAAAAGGTGGTAAGGTTAAAAGTGTATTAAAAATAGAAAAATTTAAAGAAAAAAGAGGTGCAGAAGTAAGCAAAATACTTCAAAACAACTCTACTTGGAAAAACAACGAAGAAGGTAAAGTTTGGACAGTTAAAGCTAATGAAATTTCTTTAATTTATGACTTTAAAGAAATATTTCTTCAACACCTCGATCCTAACTCGTTAAATTATTCTTTATTAATAAAGAGTAAAAAATCCAATTTTTCTTGTTTACTTTCACGTGTGTTAAGAAAAGAGAGAAAAAGTCTTTATGGCATTTCTTTTATTTCTAGTGATTAGCTTTTTCGCGATTTTAAGACTTTAAAGTAACAATAAGTAATAAATATAAAATCAAAAAAAGTAAAAGTGCTTGTATATTTTGCTTGTATATTTTGCTTGTATTCTTTCAAGGTGTTCCTATTCTTTTTTAAGGTTTTTTAGAACGTTCAGAGACTAAGGCTTGAGTCCCAACAATAAAAGCCTATTAGGAATTTTTCTATGTACAAATTGTAAAAGACTCTCAAAAAGAGTATCTTTCCATAATTCATTATTGGTTACAGTTTTATGAAATTCCTAAAATGCCCGAAATCCTTTAAAATTAAGAAATACTTTATAAAAGTAAAGTTTTTTAGTTTAAGGATTAAGATATAGTCCACTCCAATTAGAAATTTTTGGAAAAAGTGGGTTACTTTGGTCGTTTAATCTTCCAATATGCTTCATTATGGAGCAATTAATGCGTAAAGTATTTCTTTTTAATTTAGCTATATGCTGGAACACCCTTCACATGTAAGGTTAATCAGCAGGGAAGTAACTCAATAAATAGTTACCCTTCAACGACTACATGCTAAACATCTCTTTTAAAAAATATTAAAGAGATGATGATATAGTCTGAACTTCAAGGAAACTTGAAGCCCTTTAATCCAAAAGGGAAGTTAACAATTTAGCTGTAAGGAATTATTCTACAACAAGAAATAAAAAAAAATATTTACAACACAAGCTACTAGTAATCAGGACCTTTTAAATAACAACGATAGGTCTGAAAAACTTAGTTATGTTTTACTAAAATCTTATTTTATTCTTTTAAAAGATCCTAATGAAGAGACTTTTGAAAAAATAAAAAAACTTTTACTACCTTATTTAAATAATTTTGTTGTATGGTTAATTCCAAAAAACATTGTAATAGAGTTTTTGAATCAAAAAGAAATTCAGGTTTGGTATTTAAATAAACACAATTTAGAGAATCTAAATTCAAATTCATTACAGCAACTTTGGAATTCACTAACTGATGAATCTTATAAACGAATTTAGTACATCTTATCCAAATGAATTTCTAGTTGAATTATTTAATTATACAATCCATTTTTTAGAGAATTCAAAAAACTATTACAATTCTTTATAATAGAAATGGTCTATTTCTATATAAGCTAAAATAGTTGACTTTAACAGTATTGCATTCAACAACTCTCGTTCATTACACTTCTTCTTAGCTGTATGGCCAGTTGCTTGTATCTGGTTAACTTCATTAGGTATTTCAACTATGGCTTTCAACTTAAACGGTTTCGTCAAATCGACTTGAGACCCATATGTTTATTAAAACATTAGAAAAATCGGGTGAAATGCGAGAAACCTTCTGTCAAATTTCAAGTTTCAATTGACGATGGCAATTCGCAGCCAAGTTACAAACAGGGTATTTAGATAAAAAAAAAACTTATTCTACATATGTTTGTGAAAGGTTCAGAGACTAGAAGGTGAGGTACCCTACCGATAAACCTTCCAAGAGCGCCCGACAACTCTTTAAAAGAATTAAAAAACAATCTTAAATCTTTATAAAGATTGAAGATTTGAAGATTTGAAGATTTGAAGAGTTGATTATATAGTCCAATGCTTTTCGAAAGAGGAGATAACATTGTCAACTTCAACCAATCAGTAGTTGATTCAAACGGTCGTGTATTAAACACTTGGGCTGATATCATCAACCGTGCTAACTTAGGTATGGAAGTTATGCACGAAAGAAATGCCCATGAGCAAGTCGTGGCAATAAAGTAAAACTTTATTGGAAAACTAGGTGAAATAATAGAAACCTATATAAAAATGGTAACTATTAGCCAAGCTTAATCTATAATACCTATTCTACAAAGTCGCATTCGGCTATAGCTCCTTTTAAGGAGCTATAGCCCGAGATGCGAGTTTCTTTCATATAAAAAAATAAAATATTTTTTTATATGAAAAAAGATTAAGAAGGTTCAGAGACTAGAGTTATTAGAAGAAGGTATTCTTCTAAACTCCACGAGTGCCTAGGACTCTTTAAAAAAGAGTTGTGATATAGTCCGACACTCTTTGCAAACAAAGAGAGTATAGAATAAAGAGTCTATACATAACAGATGAACTTCCCATTAGATTTAGCGAGCGTAGAAGCTCCTTCAGTTAATGGCTAATTTGACTTAAAATTATTACCAAACGTGTAATAATTTTTTAAGAGATTTAAATCTCTTATTATATAAGCATAGGTAAACATTTTTTACTTAATGTATTAAATGTTTACCTATGCTTGTATTTCTACATTTGATATCTTTTAAAGATATCAACTTTTTTCATATAAAAAAATATTTTATTTTTTTATATGAAAGAAACTCGCATCTCGGGCTATAGCTCCTTTTAAGGAGCTATAGACGAATGCGACTTTGAAAGATGGGTAATTGAATTTATTTAATTCAATAATAAGATTACCAATGCTTTTATATAAGATTTTTTTAGGAAAAAAATATTGCTAGTTAAAAACTAGCAGACTAAAACTAATGCACTAAGATATTAGTAGTATTTATGATAATACTATGCAAATACATTAAATCTAATAATAATTTCAATAAAAAGTCAATAAAAAGTCAATAAAAAAAGTTAAACGTTAAAATAAAATTAAAAAAAAAAAATTTATATAAAATCCAAAGAAAATTTTTCCGGTTCCGGTTACACCCCCAAAAAAGGGGGTGTAACCCCGCGAGAGCGATATGGTAAAAAATAATATAAATAAAATCTTTTTTTTTAATTTTATAAGGGGGGTATAACAAAAAAATTTAGAAAATATCACGAAGTGATATTTTCTTTTTTCATATAAAAAAATATTTTATTTTTTTATATGAAAGAAACTCGCATCTCGGGCTATAG
>Ga0307972_1000647_pt1 | contig 19069 bp, 27 predicted proteins | sample OrgLakmetagen780_FD_201848 | JGI IMG/M metagenome (GOLD analysis project Ga0307972, IMG submission 201848) | Saline water microbial communities from Organic Lake, Antarctica - #780 | ecosystem: Environmental > Aquatic > Non-marine Saline and Alkaline > Saline | place: Antarctica: Organic Lake...
CAACGTAAGCACTGGTAATCGGTTCCCAGAATTTACCGTTGTACGCCCAAAACTGACCGTTATTATTAAAGACTAGCCCTTTACCCTTGTAGAATTTACCTTCTAAAGTCTTTTCCGCCAGTATACGCCCAAGGTCTTCAGCTATCTGTTCTTTTATTTGCTGAATAATACCGTTGATTTCAGCTTTGGTCATACCAAGGGTTTTCATCAATATTTTCATTACCCTTGCTTGCTCAATTGTTCCGGCTTGTAACATAGCCCGTAACGCCTTAACAATTTCATCTTCATCACTATTGGAATGTAGCTTGTTTGCGATATCTGTAGCGACACCTGGACTAAAGCCTTCTTTGGTTTCTTGCTCTGACATTATATCATCAAAGTCAATTTCATCTTCTTCCTTACTATCGTCTTCCTCCTTATTATCAAATTCTTCAAAATCACTTTGGGCACTAACTAGCGACGTATCACCACCATAAGCTAATACCATTTTGTATAATGTGTTAACCGTATAGTTTAAATCCTTACCGCCTAAACTATCCCATCTTGCCCGTATAAGCTGGTCGTCCTCTTCAAACTCCAGGTCACCGCAAGACCATTCTACAAACTCTTCAACACCTGCACCATTAGTGCCATGATTAGACGCGCATAGTAGAGGGAACCATTTATCATTGGAACCAAAGTCTTCAATCGGTAATTGTTCCAATAGCCGTTCTAACTGTTCAGGGGTTAATGTACCGGCTTGACCTTGGTTAGCTGGCGGTTCACGCTTTAGCAACTTAATCAGTCGCCCTGGAACATTAGACTGCTCACCAAAGTCAGGACAAAAGTCATCCCAACGGTAAAGCTCTCCATTAGGATGTTTGCTACCAGCGGCGACCACTTGCCGTCCCTTGGTTTTAAACTCTATACCGGGATAATCATCGTGCATTTCTTTAAGAAAACAGTCAGCCGGTTTAGCCATGTAATAATGGAACCCGCCACTACCTGTTATAACCGTAGGACAAATATCTGCTAAATCTGCTATACCCAGGAAGCTGCAAAGCTTTGCAAGGCTGTCTTCCCCCTGTTTGAAATTACGGTGGTCAATATCAATAACAAGGTCGCATTCACCTAACCGATAGCCGACGTTATGGCCCTTTTTAGCCAGTGCCAGCGCCCTGTCCGTATTTTTGTCAGTGGTTGTCCAGTCGCCTTGTAGGGGCGTTTTACCGCGTAGTTGGATTTTCCCTTTGCGAACAGTTTGCTTGTTCCAAACGTGCAACGGTATAAGGTCGGCTTGTTGTGAGATATACGGTTTTAACTGTTCTTTGTCTACAATCATACCACTTCCCCCGGCTTATAGGTCAGGTCTTAATTCTTTGGCTGTCAAGCTAAGGTTGGCGCAACGCTCTACCAGCATTGCGCCCTCCTTACTTATACGCCCTCTCTGTGACCATCCGTGAACTGTACTAACGGGTAAACCTAGCATCCGGGCTAAATGGCTAGGGTTCCCGGCCTCTTCTATTAGTAGGTTCAAACTGCCTTTTTGCAGTTCCCCTATCTGTTTAAGGTTGAGCGGGTACTGTATCATCCATATTGCTCCTATCGCTTTGGCTATAAAGGGTGGATAGTATGGGGCAAATTAGCGCGTAACGCAACGAGCAAAATTATACACAAATTAACGGTTGCACAGCCCGGCAAAAGCTGTATAGTTGTTTCCACTGGCCGGGATACATAAGCAGGTAAGCCAGTAAAACAGACTAACCACAAATTAAGGGTATTACGATGGCTAAGGTAATTTACGAAATTGAGATGAACGCTGAAAACGCGCCGATGATTGACCAAGTAAACCGGCTGCTATTGGGAGAAGGTTACACCGAAGAAACCGCTGCCAAAACGCCCTCTAATAAGGGTGCCGATAAAGCGGAATCTAAAGCGGAATCTAAAGCGGAATCTAAAGCGGAAGAGCCAGCTAGCAAGGGCGACACCGACACCATGAGCCTTTCCGCTTTTAAAACAGCGGTTAAGAAAGCCAAAGCCGAACACGGTGAAGACTTTGTCAAATCTTGCCTGGAAAGTGGCGGCGGCAAAGCTGGCGACCCGTTGGGACGCATGGTCAGTGCTATTGATGCCGATGAATATGCCGACATTGTTGCCACCTTTTTAGTAGTACCAGCAGAGCAGGCCGAAGAAGACGACGGGCTTGAAGATGAAGAGGAAGACAGCAGCGAAGTAACAGCCGACGCCGTTAAAGTAGCCGCCAAAGCTTACGCTAAAGAAGTCGGCCGTGACGAAGCCAAAGAAATAATGAACAGTAACGGCGCTGCAACTCTAACCAAGATTGCTGACTGTACTGCCAAACAACTCCAGGCCATGTTCAAAGCCTTCACAGCGTAACAACCTCCAGTTCCTGCTCTGGGTTAATAAAAGCAGGATTATTAAGAGATGACCGGCCACTTGGTAGTATAGGGTATCTTTGAACCTATACCTTATGATCCGACAAGGGCGGGGAGGTGTAAGTTGCCGATAGTCAGGGTGTCCCGGTTTGATCCCGTGACGCGCCGGTCATCTCTTAATAAAGGCCTTTAGCTCAGTTGGTTAGAGCCGCGAACTCATAATTCGTTGGTCGCTGGTTCAAGTCCAGCAAGGCCCACCATTCTCCCAAACGACAAAAGCTGAAAAAAGGTGTTGCATCTCCTCTTAAAGCGTGTATACTTAGTTCATAGTCAAGTAAACCACCAAAACAGGAAAGCAGCAAAATGAAATCAACTACCCTCTACACGTTTAACGGAACCAAGTTTGTGGCCAACGGATCCAAGACAATTTGCGGTACGAAAATTGCCGGTAAGTGGGAAGGTGTCGGCCGGGTAGTTTGGGTAAAGAAAGCAGACCTCTATACCTTTGACCGTACCGCATAAAACAGCCAAAACACTAAAACAGGAAAACAGTTATGAAAAACAAAACCCTATACTCAATTTCTGGAATTAGATTTTTAGCCAACGGATCCAAGTCAATTTGCGGTAAAGAAATCGAAGGTAAGTGGAGTCCTAAGGGGAAAGCGGTATGGGTTAAGAAAGATAGCCTGTATACCCTTAAACGATTTAGACATCTAAATACCGTGAGTAAAATTAAAAAGATAAAAACAGTTTCTTATGAAGTAGAGGTCTATGATTGCGGTGTAGCTGACCACTATCATACTTCCATGAAATCTGCTGCAAACTGCAAACGTAAAACAGAGGACCCTTTAGTTAACGCTGGGCTTACTGATTATCAAAAATTTAAAATCCTTGAGCTAACGCTAACACTCAGTATGAAAGAACTAGGGGAGCGTTTCGGTGTATCCGTTAGTAGAATTAGCCAAATATGCTACTCTACAATTAGAAAATACCCACCTAAAATACTAGATATAGATAATGTTGACAAGGGAATAAACAACCCTTTCTTATTGAGTATGATTAGGGAAGAAGTAGAAGAAGACAAAGAACTTTATCGATTAGGTTACTATGAAAACCGAATTATAGGTTATCATAGTAAAGATGAACCTGCTTTTAGATCTGAGTACAATGAATACCTAGTTGGAACTGGATTAGAGACCTCTAAGGAAAAAGCTAAAATACATATAGTATCTAAAGTTTTAAGCGAAGGTTCCGAAACAAACCCCTATTATATGAAAAGGGACTCGCCCCCTGTTCTCTTTTCTAAAAACGAAAGGTACATCCTTGTTAAAGGTAAGTGGGAACTTGAAAACAAACACCCTTCATAAAGACTTTGCAAAGCGTGAACATTGTTTATGGTTACATAGCCAATACAATGCTCGCGCTTTGCATAAGCAGTTCCCTGAGTATACCCTGGACACCTTTTACCGAATACGTAGAGGGATTATGCCGAAGTATATGCCGAAACGTATTTACCTTACTTTTAAAGCTTTTCTAGACTATGCTGAGTTTAACCGCCAGCAAGCAAGCGCCTTGAGTAATATCAACCTGGAAATCAAATACAGTATAAGCAGGAAAACACTTTATGAATATGACCGAGCAAGACTGGGAAATTGTATTAGCAGAACATAGAGAATCCTTCCATGTTATGGCTGATGCTGTACCACCAATTAATAAACAACCAGTAACCCAAACCCCTATTGAAAGAAAAGGTAGTCCAAACCAAATCTTTAAATATATTCGTATTGAGAAAACAACCGCCAAAGCCAAGTTCTTCGTAACACATGAAGACATGGCTGAGACTCACGGTTTTTGGTGTCCTAATGCGGCTATTGTTGCCAGCAAAGGTAATGAGGTTGAGATTGAAAAATGGTGTACAATAAAAACCGTTCAATTTATATAAGAGTACTGTTATGAAAAGTAATGCAGCGGTAGCGGCTATACAATACGCTTTAGGTTTAGATAGGAATGATTGTCCTACCTTTTTAAATATGTGGAACGAAGGTAGTTTCCAAGAAATAAAAGACTGTTACGACAATGTCCCAGAAGAGGTCTTTATAGGCGCTGACCCTTTGCATCCAGAAACCAACCTAGACGACGGTCTTTGTATAGGTTGGTTAGTTAATGCTGAAGTCTGGTATGTATGTATTGAAGACGATACATTAGATCAATTGGAAGAAGGTAGAAAGGTGTATCTATAATGACTGCTCACGTTATTGAAGAAAAACACCATGCCCGGTTAAGCCCTTCCGCCAGCAAACGATGGTTAACCTGTCCTGGGAGTGTACGGCTTATAGAAAGTCTTGACATAACAGAAACCCCTAACAAGTACGCGGCCGAGGGTACGACAGCACACGAGATACATGAATTAGCTTTAACAGCCAAGGGTGTAGCAGCCGACCATATTGGCAAGAAGATGACCGTAGACGGTTTTAAGTTTACCGTCAATGAAGAAATGTCTGATGCTGTACAGGTTAGTCTAGATTATGTACAGGAACGTATAGACGAGCATGAGGGATGGGGATACCGTGTAGAGATTAAGGTAGAGGTACGCGCCAGCCTTAAACCACTAAATATTCCAGGGCTTGACGGCGGAACTTCAGACGTTGTTTTGCTGGTATGGGACGGCGATGCCCTTGTTGAAATTGAGGTTATAGATTATAAGCATGGGCAAGGCGTAGCGGTAGAGCCAGAGCATAACTCTCAAGCCTTGTGCTATGCTTTGGGCGTAGCCCTGGAGGAAAGTACTCATATAACCGACCAGACAAACGTCAGGGTCACCATAACCCAACCAAGGGCAATACATACACACGGGCCAATCCGTACCTGGGAAATTACAGCGGTAGACCTTAATAATTGGCAAGTGAACGAACTGGTACCAAAGGCTAACCGCACCCGCGACCCAGACGCTGAGCTTGTACCAAGTGACGACGGTTGCCGTTTCTGTAAAGCCGCCGGACAATGCCCTGCACTGTATAACAAGACCCAGGAAATAGCGATAGCGGACTTTGCTGAGGACACCTTCCCCGACCCAAAGGTTATGTCTGCTGAGCAAAAGCGCACTATCCTAGACCATGCTGATATGTTGCGCTCTTTTGTTGTAGCAGTAAATAACCAAGTTAAGTTGGAAATGGATCATGGTTCCAAAGATTATGATGCTGGTTACAAGTTAGTATATAAAACAGTACATAGAAAGTTTACAGAAGAAGGTTTAGACGAAGACTTTTCACCTTTATATGACTACCTGGAGCCGGAGGAATTATACGAGCAAAAGTTAAGACCGTTGGGCGATATAGAGAAAGCCCTTAAAAACCACATGAAGCCCAAAGAAGCTAAGGAGGTTATGAACGAAGTAACTGAGAAACCTACTCCCGGAATAGTGGCAGCGCCAATTGAAGACAAACGTAAAGCGGTTGAGCCAACCATGATAAGTGACTTTACAAACCTGCCCGATTAGGGGTAAACTTTATTGAGCTGTAGCACCATTGTTACAGCTTACGCACTTAAACAGATAAACAGGATTTACAAAATGGCTAAGATGATTCTACAAAACGTTCGCGGTTCCTTTGTATTTGTAACCGAACCTCGTAAGAAAGAAAACGGTGAGGCTGGCAACTACAGCGTTCAGGTATTACTGCCAAAGGATGACCCGCAAGTTAAGAAGTTTAACAAGCTGGTTGAACAAGCTTTGGTAGAGAAGCACGGTAGTGACGCAGCTAAGAAAAAAGCCCGTTACAAGTTGCCGATGCGTGACGGTGACGAAGAGCGCGATGGCGAGGAATACGAAGGTATGTATTTCTTTAACTGCAACGGCGGTAAAAAGCCGGGTATTGTAAACAAAGAAAACGAACCAGCCGACATGGACGACCTGGAAGAGCTTTGTTACAGCGGAGCCTATTTCCACGTATCGGTTAACGTCTACGGCTTTGACGCTAAAGATGGCGGGAAACCCGGTGTAGCCGTTGGTCTTAATAACCTTATGCTCCGCAAGAAAGGTCCTCGTCTAGACGGTAGCGTAGCAGCCACCAGCGAGTTTGAGGATTACGCTGAGGGTAGTGACAGCTTTGACGATGACGACCTTTAAAACGGCTTAGAAAGGGGGATACGGGGATGGCTAACGCTGTCCCCGTTTTATTATGTACTCAAATAATAATCTTTGGGATTTTACCCTTAATATGGCGCTGGCCAGCTACCTCAGCAAAACGCCTAACCGTCAGGTAAAGGATATGGCTAGACGCTACCGTAAACAGGTAGAAGACCCAACCAGTAAACAGACCCTAAAACTTATCGCCAAAAGCTTGGAACCCTCTACATTAGTGAGGCTAACGTATGCCGATCTTATTTCTTGAAGCTTTCTTTGCTGTACCTCTTGCTTTCGTTCTGTCGGCGTGTATACTGAGGTTCATGGTTAGGGCGAACGGCCTCAGCCAAAAACACTTAAACAGTTAAAACAGGAAAACCATTATGAATACTTACAACCAAGCAGAACTTTCCAACCTTAAAATTGCAGACATCACCGCCCTGTACAATGATTTCGCAACCGTTACAGGTAGCAATCAAATTAAAAAGTTCAGCGATAAAACAACCGCTATCAAGCGTACCTTGCAAATCCAAGAAATCGCCGCACCTTATGTTGACGTTGAGCCAGTGGAAGAAGCTACCGAAGCGCCAGTGGAAGAAGCTACCGAAGCGCCAGTGGAAGAAGCTACCGAAGCGCCAGTGGTTAAACCTGCCAAAAAAGCTAAGAAAGCTAAAGCAGCCGAGCCAGAAGGTAAAAGCATTACCATGTTGATAAACGGCGAGACCCTTACCTACAACGTGGAAGAAACCACTGTAACGGTTGAAAAGGAAGCTAAGGAGGGTACATTAGCCGCCAGTATTGTTCAGGCTGTAAAAGACTCCATAGACGGTTCCTTCGCCGAGGTTGCCACCAACCTTATCGCCAGCTACAACCGCCCCAAAAGCGCCAAAACAGTTGACCAAGCGTTCGCCATCCGCAAAATTAAAAAAGCTGCTCAAAAAGGCTTTGTAAAACTGGTATAATCAAAACCCTTACCCCTGCCAACGCGGGGGGTTATTTTTGCGAGGTTACTATGTTTAATAAGCACGAAATAAAACAAACATTGAAAGCAAAAGCTGAAGCTAAGAAAATGAGTAAGGGGGAAGCCAACCGCCAGTTTATACGGGCTATGAATGGTAAGCTTGAGCACGTTTACCGGGGTGAGTTGCCCTTCCCCGCAATGGCTGGTCAAGCCAAACGGGAAGTCCTTGCTATTGTGGGGCAAGTCATGTATCTTTACACTGTAAACTGGGAAAAGGGGTAAACATGAATTATTTAATTGATTATGATACGCTGTCAGTAGAATGCAAATGCGACAATGCTGACACCTTGCAAAAGTATATCACCGATAACAATCTTGGTTTGGCGGTTGTCATTATAGGGGAGTCGGATGATATGCTTATGGAAATGTCTTCTAAAGAGGTAGGTATTCTTTACCATAAATTAACAGACAAACCCCGTGAGCTTGAAAACGAAGAGCAAGCCGCCGAACATACCTTTGCACTGTTACAGGATACCGCCGATGACTACCCGGCGTTTACCCCGGCTGTCGGTAAACGGCTGCTCAAAGCCGCTGCCGAGCGTAGTAAGGATACCACTGTAACCAAAGGTAGCGCCGACGCTAAACCCACCAGCAAATCGCCCACAGAAGGCTCTGAGTCTACCAAGGTTAGCAGGGGTAAACGGGTTACTGACGCAACCTTGCTCGCACTTGGTACAGAGCCTAAAGCCAACACGTTACCCCGCAAAATATACGATATCGTGGATGACAATATGGGGGAAGCTACCCTTACTTATATTCTTGATAACAGGGGTGACATTACAGAGGAAGCTTGCCGTAAGCAAGTAACCCGATGTATACGTAAAGGCTTTATAGTTAAAGGGGACGGCCTGTAATGCTTATAAATATACGAGGCACCAGCGGGTCAGGTAAAACCACACTGATGCGAACCTTCTTTGAGCTATGTAGTAGCGTAGAACCTATATGGCCCAAAAACAGTAAGAAGCCAAAGGGTTATCAGTGCCAGTATAAAGGCGAAACCGTGTTTGTAGTTGGTTCTTACGAAAGCATTTGTGGCGGTTGCGATACGGTTTCAACCCAAGATGAAATACACCAGTTAATAGATGACTTTTCATTTGATGGTCATGTAATGTTTGAGGGGCTTTTTATATCCCATATTTATGGGCGCTACGCTGAGTTAGCAAAGCGTGACCCTGATAACTTTCTGTTTATTATGTTGGAAACTGACTTTGATACTTGCATGGAACATATCCGCAAACGTAGAAGAGATTCAAATAAGGACGACCACCTTAAAGACAGCGTATACCATAACGCCAAAAAGACTTATGATTCTACCTACCGTATACGCAACAAGCTAGACAACGACGGGCTGAACTGGATTGAGTTGCCGCTTGAAAACAGGTTTGAAAGGTTTGAAGAAATGGTAGATGACCATCTAGGGGTTTTGTAATGTTAACCGCCAATCAAGAACAAATGGTTTATTGGATATTAGAGAGGGAAAGTATCCGCCAGCTAAAAGAAGACGGAGCGGGTAAACCCTGGACCCCGAACAAGGTTATGCAGGAGGTTTATTTTTGCAACGTCAACCGGGAGGACGACCGCGTTACCCGGTGGATACGTAATAACTGGCTTTACCCTACAGGGCTTGATGACTTTGGCGCTGAGGAGTCTACAGCGGCTTCCTATACCTTTGCTATGGTGGTAGCCCGTATATTTAACCAGCCGGATACTCTTGCTGAGCTTATGCAGCCTATAGACTTTGACGCTGATTTTAGCTTATGGCTGCAAAATGCTGAAACCATATTGGCTGAGCGTAAAGCAGCCGGTAAGCGTATATGGAACGGCGCTTACATTATATCCACTAATGGTAAGGCGATGCCGAAAGCGGACTACTGTCTTTATTTACTAAAACAACTTGCAAAACGTAAAGACATCATTGATAATTGCGTTACACTGACTGAGGCACACAAGCGGTTGATGACAGTGGAAGGGTTAGCAAGTTTCCTAGCGGGTCAAGTAGTGGCTGATATTAAGAATACAATAGATCACCCATTAAATAAGGCTCCGGACTGGTTTAGCTTTAGTGCTCCAGGGCCGGGTAGCTTGCGAGGCTTAGAATGGTTTTGGGAGGAGAAGATAACAGCCCGTAATTACCAAACCGCTATTGACAAAGCTTATGAATTAATTGAGTATGAATTGCCGGATAGTATTTTAGATATCCTTTGTTATCAAAACCTTCAAAATACGATGTGCGAGTTTGACAAATTTATGAGGGTAACTAATAAGACCGGTCGTTCCAAACGCAAATATGCTGGAGTTTAGATTATGTATGTAATTACCGCCAACAATGTTAACGACGCACTATTCCAAGGGCTAAGGCTAATGAAGGCGCAAGGCGTAGCCGTACCAAGCCGTAACGGTATGACCCTGGAGTTACCTGCACCCGTAACCACTGTTTACAAAAACCCTGCTCAGCGCGTCCTAGTCAGCTCTGCTAGGGACGCCAACCCTTTCTTCCACTTTATGGAATCCCTTTGGATTTTAGCAGGGCGTGATGATGTTAAATTCCTGTCTGAGTTTAACAAGCGTATGGTTGACTTCAGTGATGATACCAAAACCTTTAACGCTGCTTACGGTTACAGGCTACGCAACCAGTTCAATGATTCGGGTAACTGCGACCTTGACCAAATAGAAGAGGTTATTGATATTCTAACTAACGACCCTAACAGCCGTCAGGCAGTATGCCAGATATGGGACTCAGCAGACCTTAATAAGGACACTAGGGATAAAGCCTGTAATATGTCCATTGTATTCCGTATGCGTAACCAGCGGTTGGACATGACTGTATTTAACCGTTCCAACGATATGATATGGGGAGCCTACGGTGCTAACGTGGTACAGTTTAGTATGATCCAGGAATACGTTGCCGCCAGCTTAGGCGTTAACATGGGTACATATAGTCAGGTTAGTAACAGTTTCCATGTATACACTGAGGGAGCCGCTGGCGATGCTTATAACCGCACCAATGAAGGGTTCCAAGGAGGGTTTAATCCGTATGAGTCTTGCGAGCGTTTGGTTACAATGTCCCATGCTGGTATGCGTTGGTTTAACCAAGACTTGAAGCAGTTTTTTGATCTATATGATGACTTTGGTTTGGCTGAAGTAGCTATCGGAACCTATTGGAAATCAGCTTATTTTGAAGAACTGGTTTTACCAATGTTACGGGTTTACCTTATTCATAAAGAGCAAGGGCCGATTGAAGCTATTAATCATACCGGTTGTATATTAGCTGACGACTGGTGTATGGCTGCTAGTGAATGGTTGGTAACTCGTGCTAAGAAAGGATCTAAATAATGAATATTCGTAAGGTATTGCAAAGCGGTAACGTGGTTCGGTTCCATAATAGTATCGGTATGGACAAACAGAAAAACAGTGAGCATGAATGGGAAGTTGCTTTGATACTGCAACATATCTATCCAGAATGTTCCAAGGAATTATTGCTGGCGGCATTAACCCATGACGCGGCTGAGTATTATACAGGGGATATCCCATTCCCTATCAAACAAGCAAGCCCAGAACTGAAAAGTGTTTTGGACAAACTTGAGCGTCACTGGGAAGAAGATAACGGCGTTCACTTTAACTTGCATCCAGAGGAAGCTTACTTCCTTAAACTAGCAGATACTCTAAGCGGAATGTGGTACTGCATACAACAGGTAAAGGAAGGTAAGGTTTGTGCCAAACGCCCTTTCCGTAAATGGCGCAAATTCATTATCAATGTTATGTACGGCTATCACAACCTTAGTGCTATAGCACTAGCGTCAGAGATGGTAGAAGCATTCACCCGTGAAATGGAGGAACTGTAATGGAACCTAATGATATGCAAATAGGCGGAACCCATTACCGCATCAAGTACCAGCATTGGGACTATGTATGCGACGTAAGAATGCCTTACTTGTTGGCTTGTGCTACCAAATACATCAGCCGTTGGCGAGACAAGAATGGCGTCCAGGACTTGCGTAAGGCTATTCATTATTTGGCAAAAGCAGGAGATCGCGGCGTATATATGCCGGTTAATAAGTGGTATGAGTTCCTAACATTCAATACAACCCAAATACGTATTGATCAATTTACATTCTTCTTCAGCTGTCAGTTACCATTACAGGAAAGACGTATTATTAATTTTATTGTTGAAGGGCATTATGACTCAGCAAGAATGTTAATAGAGGAACTTATCAGCGAAGAAGACTTTGGCGCTGGTCCAGGTTATACCAACCAAGACCCCGATTACATTAGAGGATAATATTATGTCACTTATTTCTTATACTCAGTTGTTACATCTTGTTCAGTCAGGGGTTATAGATGCAAACCCAGAATATATCAATGGCGCTACTATTGACATAACTATCGGTGACCGTATACTGGTTGAAGAAAAAGACATACCCGGTTCTGTAGTTGACCTAAAAGAAAAAGAATCGCTTAATATGAAGGAGATACTTATAGGCAAACAAGGATATTCACTTTTACCCGGTGACTTTATTCTGGCGACCTCAGCAGAAACTTTTAACCTTCCTAACTGGGTAGCCGCGGAATATAAGTTGAAGTCCTCCTTGGCTCGCTCAGGGCTTCAGCATCTAATGGCTGGTTGGTGTGACCCCGGTTGGAATAATAGTAAACTAACCCTGGAGCTGACCAATGTTACTCAGCACCACGGTCTTCTTATCAAACCCGGTATGAAGATAGGGCAAATGGTTTTCTTTGCTTGTGAGCCTGTACCAAGTGAACAGAGCTATGCTGTCAAAGGGCAATACAACAGCCAGGAAACGGTAACGGCTAACAAGGGCGTAAGATAAGGGATAAGCATGGACCATAAGACTCTTGTTACATTAGATATAGAATGCCTTCCTAATTACTTACTGGTTATGTTTAGGAAGGTATCAACCGGGGATGTTCTTTACTTTGAAAAGTTCAATGACTCTGAACTTAATGTAAAGAATATCCTACATCTTCTAAATACATATACCATTATAACTTTCAATGGCATAAAGTACGATGCTCTTATTATAGAAGCAGCAGTTGCCGGGTTAAGCAACAAGGCCATCTATAAAGTAAGCCAAATGATAATAGAGGAGAAACTGCAACCTTGGCAAGTAAGAAAGCAGGTTGGTATGGCAAAGCTACAGCTAGACCATATTGACCTGATAGAAGTTGCTCCACTAAAGGCTTCTCTTAAGATTTATGCCGGTCGTATGCACATAAAAGAAATGATGGATATGCCGATTAATCATTGGGATAAGGTACAGGAACACCAATTACCTGATATCCGTTACTATTGCGGTTTGGACTTAATAGATACTGAGGAACTATTTAAAACAATTGAACCAGAAATTAACCTACGGGTTTCAATGAGCAAAGAACATGAAATAGACCTACGCTCAAAGTCTGACGCACAAATAGCCGAGTCAGTTATTAAGCGTGAACTAGATGAGCGTTATGATATAAAAGCTACCCGACCAAAGATAGAACTGGGTACTCGGTTCCGCTACCGTCCGCCAGCTAACATCAGTTTTCAGACTGAGCAGTTACAGGATATATTAGAACAATACTGTACCTTACCCTTTACTGTTGATAAAAACGGATACATGGTGTTTAACTTTAAACTTGAGGAAGACGACCGTATAAAGTCTGGTAAGAATAAAGGCGCGATGCCGGAAAAGAAGACCAAGCAAAAATTTACAATGGGAAACACACTGTACACGGTCGGTATCGGCGGTGTACATAGCAACGAAAAGAAAGCCCGTCACGTAACTGACGAAGATTATATAGTGCGGGAATACGATGTTGCTGCTTTTTATCCTTTTATAATACTCTTAAACAAATTAACCCCGAGGCACCTCGGCGAACCATTCCTTAAGATATATAGAGCCATAGTATCAAAGCGGTTACACGCTAAGAAGAAAGCCAAACAAACTAAGGATAAAGGAGATACTAAAGCTTACGAATATTGGAACGCCATAAATGAGTCTTTGAAGATTACCATCAATGGTTCTTTTGGCAAACTAGGCAGTGTTTGGTCTTGCTTGTACGCGCCAGACCTGATGATGCAGGTAACCATAACCGGGCAGTTAAGCTTGCTAATGCTAGTTGAGCGCCTTGAGCAAGCCGGTATAGGGGTTATAAGTGCCAACACGGACGGTATAGTAACCAAAATACCAAGGGCGCTAGAAGGGCTTGTGGAAGACCTAGTGCTGGAGTGGGAAATTGATACTGGTTACGATATGGAACCAGCGGATTACCTTAGCATTAACAGCCGGGACGTTAACAACTACATAGCGGTTAAGGCTGATGGAGTTAAAGGTAAAGGAGCTTATGCTGATCAAGGTAGCCATTTTTACCAATTACGAAGTAACCCGACTAACGGAGTATGTGCTAACGCGGTTAAGGCATTTTTAACGGACGGCAAGCCGGTTGAAGAAACTATACGGGCTTGTGCTGACATCCGGCAGTTTGTAAGCATTAGAACGGTCAATGGCGGAGCTGTAAAGGGCGAGCGCTATATTGGCAAGGCTGTTAGATGGTATTACGGCGCTGATGAGCTAGACGCCTTATTCTACAGCACCAGCGGTAACAAAGTACCAAGGTCAGACGGAGCTGTACCACTGATGAAACTACCGGATACCATGCCAGAAGACATTGATTTTAACTGGTACATAAATGAGGCCAAAGATATGCTGAAGCAAATTGGTTTCAAATAACAAGAAAACCTCTTTACCCTTACTCGGTGTAACATTATAGTGAAGCTTACGGTAACAGCCGGGATAACCAACAAACCAAAGGTAATTTATTATGTCCGCTAAACAATCCAAAATGAAAGAAATCCAAGCGCAGAAAAAAACTTTGCTTGAAGAGCAGCGTACGTTGCGTGAAGAGCTTGACTCCACCAAAGAAGAGCGTAAAGAGCAACGTACCAACCGCGCTCAAGCCCGTAAAGATGCACGTGAAAGCAAGAGCGAAGTCCGCGAGCTTAGTGCTAAAGTAAACACCACGTTTAAGACCAGTGACCCAGATGCCATTGATACGCTTGCTGATGAAATCATGGAAGCTGCAACCGCAATGGTGACCAACATTCGCAAGTTCGCCGAGTCATGCAAGGACGTTGTAGTAACCGACGCTGACGAAGAAAGCGAAGACGAGTAATGGTACTACCCCTGACTGGTCTAATGGCTGGTTAGGGTTACCCATACCCCTATGTCAACCCAAGACTTCCTATCCCGTGCCAGTAAAACCAAAGCCAAAGCATCTGAGATAAAAGAAAAGGATGACGTTGAGTTACCTTTTTGCAAGTATGCTGAGCGTAATGGCTGCAAAGCACTAAAGCTTATATACCTCCGCAAGAAAGGATTCCCCGACAGAAGTGTCATCTGCCCCGGTGGTAAGGTGTTTTTTATAGAGTTTAAAAAGCCTAAGTCCACCCAGTCCCCCGCTCAAAAAATCGTACAGAAACTACTAGAGTCCTTTGGCTTTGAGTACTACGTTTGTGACCAACCCGGTCAGGCTGAAAAGATTTTAGACAATTTCCTTGCTTTCTCCTCGTAGTCGTGCGATACTGAGTTCAAGTTAAGCAAAACACCAAAACAGGAAAGCAGTTATGAAACGTGAAAACTTTGAAATTATAAAGAACGGTGTTTACCTTGAAACCAAACACGCATGGAACTCTTCTATTCGTGCCATTGAAGCTGATGTTAACAAGGTAGCACGTAAAGAAAATACCGTGTATCATTTGACTGACTCAGGGTGGATTCTTATAAGCCATAGTAATCCAGCCAGTGGACATCGTACATGGAAATCAAAACACGGAAGCGTTCTTCTTTACGAAATTAATAAGGTATAAGTTAGGAGGGCTTCGGCCCTCTACTAAACCACCAAAATAGGAAAACAGTTATGACCCGCATCAACTTAGTAGAACCGCACCAGCTAACAGACAAGCATCTGATGGCCGAGTACCGCGAGCTACCCCGTATATTCACAGCCGTGTTAAAGTTACAGGCTCAGGGTAAGACCCCGGCTGACGTGGATATACCTGAGAATTATGTCCTGGGTAAAGGCCATATGAAGTTCTTCTACGATAAGATATCATGGTTGAGATCCAGATACATTAATCTTTATGACGAGTTAAAAGCAAGAGGGTTTGGTCTAGATGAAGAGTTGTTTGCCAAAGTAAGCGAAAGCAGTATAGATATAAACGGGAACTGGACTTTCTGGTATACTCCTAGACCTGAGGATATCTACCTTAATATGGTTAGACTTTGCAAGCGTAGTAATATCCCATCTGTAGTCGAGGAGCTATACCAAACGGAATTCTTATGATCCCAGAGTTATGGTCATCCCATGATTACCAAAGGACAGGGCTTAGTTTCTTATTAGCTAACCCCTGTTCAGGCTTGTTCCTAGACCCCGGTCTGGGTAAAACCTCTATATCCTTAGCTGCAATAAAGATCCTCAAGTATGCAAGGGAAATCAAAGGCGTTTTGCTGGTTGCTCCTTTACGGGTTACTTATTCAGTATGGCCTGGAGAGATAGAGAAGTGGATTAACTTTAACGGGTTAACCTGCACCATATTACATGACGACAACAAAGATTCACTATGGGGTGACAAAAAAGACATATACCTTATTAACCCTGAGGGACTTGCTTGGTTACACGGTGAGTTACTGCAAGGGTTAAAAGCGGGTAAAGCTTCTCCCTTTAATGCCTTATGGATTGACGAGAGTACCAAGTTCAAATCCCATGATAGCAAGCGGTTTGATCTACTGGTTGATATGTTGCCACTGTTTAAGCGACGGCATATAATGACCGGAACACCTTCCCCGCGTAACCTGCTAGACTTATGGTCGCAGATGTACTTATTAGACGAGGGTAAAACACTAGGTAATAACTTCTATAAGTTCCGTAAGAAATACTTTGAATCCCATGACTGGGATAAGTACAGCTGGGAAATAAAAGACTTTGCAGCCGAAGAGATCCACCGGCTAGTTGCACCAATGGTACTAGAGATGTCCTCTGCAGACTACCTGGATATGCCTGAGTGCGTATACAACGACATCGTAATACCGCTACCTGCCAAAGCAGCCAAGTATTATAAGGAGATGGAGAAAAACTTCTTCATACAAATTGAGAACAAAGAAGTATCAGCAGAAGCAGCCGCACAATCCAGCATGAAGTGCCACCAGATAGCCAACGGTAAAGTTTACGAAGATGTACCGGAAGGACTTGACGAGGCACAGGTGCGAGCGTTTAAGCGTACTCGCAAGGCATTACCGGTACATAAGGCTAAGATAGAGGCTCTGGACGATCTACTGAGCGAGTTAAATGGTAAGCCCCTGCTTATTGCCTACCATTTTAAACACGACCTGGAGGCTCTCAGAGGGCTTCTAGGAAAGGACGTACCATTTATAGGGAGCGGCGTAAAGGCAGACCGGGCAAAACAGCTAGAGGGACAGTGGAACAGGGGTGAGTTACCTGTGCTATTAGGTCACCCGGATAGTATGTCTCACGGTCTAAACTTCCAGGAAGGCGGCAACGATGTCTGCTGGTATAGCCTTACCTGGAATCTGGAGAATTATATTCAGTTTATTGCTAGGGTATGGCGGCAAGGCGTAAAGGGTAAGTATGTCCGAGTTCACCATCTAATTGCACAAGGTACAGTGGACGAGGCTATGCTGCTCCGCTTAGGGCAAAGGGCGGACCAGCAGATGGATCTTAGAGAGGCCATCCGAAAGTATCGATTGGTTCTTGTCTAGCCCGTATTGCTTCCACCAAACCATTATGACGGATCCTGCAATCATGGTACATGCTACCCGCTTCAGACCATACCAGCAAAACCTCTTTGCTAGTCGCTTGATCCGGATTCGTCAGGTTTGGCAGTGTCGTTGGACATAGACTCAATAGATTCTCTTGATATGGCTTCCCCGTTGGCAATAGCGTTGAACAACCTGACACCATTAGCAGGGAGGCAAACATTACGATATACAGGCTTTTCAACTTCACGGATTATTCCCCGGTCTATAGTTCGTGTATTTATATCCAGGTCTCGTATCTGTTTTTGAACGTCTAATGCTATGTTAGATTCACGGCTTTCAACCGCTTGCATTATTTTATCACGTTCTTCTTTTGCTGCTAAGTCCTGGCTATCCTCATAGTATGAACGTACTTGCCAACCACCAAAGAATAATCCTCCAGCAAGTACGATACCTATTATCGCTTTAATCTTTAATCCTATCATTCAGCACTGCTCCTCCCTGTTTTAACATATAAGCCAAACCAACCAGCGGAAGCTCCCCATATAATACTGACAAAAGCAGACTGAGAAGCCACTGGTTGTTCAAGCCCCATAAACCAAACGCCGACATAAATTGCAAACACCCCGTAACCGAATATCAGTATACGGGGTATTATACGCCATTCATCAAACTTAGCAGCCGTTATCATAGCGGGTAACTTAATCCTCTAGCTGTACATGACCAGCATCCCAACCGTGAGGGACTCCGCTAGTCGTTTTAACGGGCTTCCATAATCCACCCCATGTAAGTCTATAGCCTAATTCAGAAGACGCTTGTAGGAAAGCTGAGGCAACCATAGCCAGATGCCCAGGATGCCAGCTTGCCGCGCCGTCTACAAAGGCGTAGAAGTCCAGTGCCTTGCCGCTTTGGTGGTAGCTCAAATCGTTAGTACCGTCAGCCCTGGACTTACCGTCAAGGAACAATCCGTATTGCTCCTCTGCTGTACGTATACCGCCGTGATTAGGTATACCAAAGTCAACAACGGATATCTCTAAAGCCCGGTCGGATATTTGAATCAACCGGGGATCCACTCCTGCTCTACGCTTGTTTGATGTTATTGAGAATTTAAACACGGGTTACTCCTTACGCGCAAAGGACGGCTAAAAGAAATGCGGTCTTGTTGAACTTCATAGTTTCTTAAGCTCCGCTGTATACACACGCCAGATAACCTTGCCCTGCTCAATGCCGGACAGCAAGGCTTCCTGCATCTCTTCTACAGTAAGCGTACGAACAGTATCATCTGCCAGCACCCAGTCTTCGGATTGTCCAGCGGCAATAGCTAGGTTCAGAGTACCTAAATCATCCGGCCGCACTTGTACAGCAGAGCCATCTTCTAGTGTATGCGTGATGGCTTTTAGACTTGCTTCACGAACTGCTTTCAAAGCCTTTCGGTTAGCCGCCATTTGGTTAGCCGCTATTTTTTCAGCCGTTTCATTGATGGGCAGAACTGGTTGCTCAATGGGATCAAAGTCTGCACGGGTTAATCCGAACCGTTCAATAACATCATTGTTTTCGGTAGCAAACCATTTGCCGTTCTCTTTGTAAACATTGAATAACGAACCTCGCAGGCTTGCCATAAAACGCTCGTATTCAGATGTACCAGCGACCGCGTTTAGGTCTTCTTTTGTGTTAATCGTCATTTAATTCTCCGGGTTTAGTTTGTTTGGGCAATTACCAAGGACTACCACGCCATTGGATGACGTGCAGTTGCTAGCTGCGCGTCTATTAAGTACAACTT
>Ga0307972_1000654_pt1 | contig 18902 bp, 14 predicted proteins | sample OrgLakmetagen780_FD_201848 | JGI IMG/M metagenome (GOLD analysis project Ga0307972, IMG submission 201848) | Saline water microbial communities from Organic Lake, Antarctica - #780 | ecosystem: Environmental > Aquatic > Non-marine Saline and Alkaline > Saline | place: Antarctica: Organic Lake...
GGCGCTGGTCAACGGTCCCATGTCGGTCGTTGGGGAAAGCGGGTCACCGAGCCTGATGGCGTCGATGCGCTCGGCCAGTGCGGCATAAAGCGCGTCGGCGATGGTCTCGTGCACGATCAGCCGTGAGGTTGCCGAGCATATCTGGCCCGAGTTGAAATAGATCCCGGCCATTACCCAGTCGGCGGCCTGCTGCGGGTCGGCGTCTTCCATGACCAGAATCGGCGACTTGCCGCCCAGCTCCAGCGAGATGCCCTTGGTCGTGTCGCTTGCCGCCCGCATGACGGCTTCACCGACCCGGTTGCTGCCGGTGAACGAGACCTTGTCGATGCCGGGATGGCGGCTGATGGGCGCGCCGATGCCCTGTCCATCGCCATACAGGAGGTTCAGAACACCGGCGGGCAAACCGATGTCCAGGGCAATATCGGCCAGCACCTGCTCGGGCAGCGGCGTTACCTCGGAGGGCTTGATTATCACCGTGCAGCCGGCCGCGAGCGCCGGCGCAAGCTTCCAGGCGCTGGTCACCAGCGGAAAGTTCCAGGGGGTGATCAGTCCCACGACACCGACCGGGTCGTGATAGCAGCGCGCCACGACACCTTTCATCTCCAGTGCGACGGATTCTCCCTGACGGGCATCCAGCGCCCGCGCCTGTCCCGCATAGTAGCGATAGCAGGCGATGGCATCGTCCAGATCGATCGCCGCCTCCGCCATTGCCTTGCCGTTATTGGTCGAGGAGAGACGGATCAGCGCCTCGCGGCGGTTCGTCAGCGCGTCGGCGAAGCCGTCAAGATAGTCGGCCCGGCGGGTACCGCTCAGGCGCCGCCAAGCGGGCAGGGCGCGCCGGGCGGCTGCCACCGCGACATCCACGTCGGCCGGGTCGCCTGCGGTGACCTCGGCAATCACGGCTTCGCGGAAAGGGTCGGTGACTGCCAGGCGGCGCTGCCCGTGGCTGGCCACCCATTGGTTGTTGATGAACTGCTGGTCGAGGCAGGGCATGTCGAGTCCTGTCATGGGGGTATCCGTCATTGAGGGGTCGCCAGCGAGCGCTGCCAACCGGTCGCGTCCACTTCGATCAGCATCGGCCCATCCAGAGGCCGGCTGGCTAGGGCGTCACTGAGGCTGGTGGGGCTGTCGACGCGAGTCGCCAGACATCCGAACCCGCGGGCGAGCGTCAGAAAGTCGGGGGCCTTGAGGTCGACGCCGAGGTGTTCGACACCGTGGGCATCCATGAAGCGGCGTATCTCTTCGTACCCGGCGTTGTGCCACAGCAGGACGACCACCGGCAGGCGCTCTTCCACGGCGGTGGCGAGTTCCGACAGGGTGAACATCACGCCGCCGTCGCCGACCAGTGCGATCACCGGCAGTGCCGGCTGGCCGAGCTGGGCGCCTAGTGCGGCAGGCAGGCCGTAGCCAAGGGTGCCGTAGCCGGTGGAGGCGTTGAAGTAGCGCCGTGGCGCCGGCTGTGAGACCAGGTGATTGCCGGCATACACCGGGGCCGTCGAGTCGCCGACCAGAATGGCCTCCGGCAGCGCTGTCGCGAGGGCTGCATAGAGTGGCACGAAGGGCGCGAAGGCCGGATCATTGGCTAGGTCCAGCTTGGCAAGGGCCAGCGCCGTGCGCTCCCTACCTCCCTTCTGCATGGGGTGCGGCATACGCTCGACCAGCAGCTCGAGACTGCGGCCGGCGTCGCCCACCAGGCCTAGCGCCAGCGCTTGGTTGCGCACCAGTTGCTGGGCATCCAGGTCGATACGGATCAGCCGACCGGTCAAGGCGAAGCCCTCGTCGAACACCACGTCGTAATCGGTCTCGCCGAGTTCGGTGCCCACCGCCAGGATCACATCGGCATTTGCCGCCAGCTCGCGTAGCGCCGGCAGGGCGGCGTTGGCGCCCAGGTCGAGCGGATGGTGTCGGCCCAGCAGCCCCTTGGCATTGATCGTGGTCACCGTCGGCGCGTCGAGACGTTCGACCAGCTGGCGCGCCGCGTCGGGGGCATCCACGCAGCCGCCACCGAGCAGCACCAGGGGGCGCTCGGCGGCCGTGAGCCAGTCGACTGCTTGGGCAAGACCCTGGGGGTCCGGCGCCGGGCGATACAGCGTCGGCGGCAGCCACTGGCTCGGTGTCGCGACTGGCGCATCGAACAGGTCGATGGGAATCTCGATATGGACAGGTCCGGGTCGCTCGCTGCGAAACACTACGAAGGCCCGGGCCAGCACCTCGGGTAGCTGGCCGGGATCGAGCAGGGTGTGGCTGAAGCGCGAGACCCCAGCGATCAGTTGTTGCTGGCTGGGCAGCTCATGCAGGCGTCCCTGACCCAGCCCTAGGGTGGCGCGACGATTGACGCTGGAGATCACCAGCATGGGAATGGAGTCGGCAAGCGCCTGACCCATCGCCGTGGCAATATTGGTCATTCCGGGCCCGGTGATGATGAAGCACACCCCGGGGCGTCCGGTGGCGCGTGCGTAACCGTCAGCCATGAAGCCCGCGCCCTGTTCGTGGCGTGGGGATACGTGGCGGATGCCCGCGGCCTCGGCCCCCTTTAGGCCGCGGTAGAGCTCGATGGTGTGCACGCCTGGGATACCGAAGACGGTGTCGAGGCCATAGGTATCACGCAGCAATCGAATCAGCAGTTCTGCACAAGTCATGTCAGAGTTCCTCATCCTACCAGCCAGTGGGCCATGACGACGATGATCGGCAGGGTAATGGCCGTGCGCAGCAGGAAGATGGCTAACAGTTCCCAAAGTTTCATCGGGATCTTCGACTTCAGCAGCAGGGCGCCGATCTCTGACATGTAGACCAGCTGGGTCAACGACAGGCAGGCGATCACAAAGCGCGTCAGCTCGCTCTCGATGTTGCTACCCAGTACCGCCGGCAGGAACATGTCGGCAAAGCCTACCAGGATAGCGGGAGCCGCGGCCTCTGCCTCCGGCAGGCCCATCCACTGCAGTACCGGCACCATAGGCATCGACAGCCAAGTGAACAGCGGCGTGAACTCCGCCAGGATCAGCGCTACGGTGCCAATGGCGATGACCAGCGGCAGCAGGCCGAAGAAGATATCGGCGACGTTGAGCAGGGCGATGCGCACCAGCTGCCGCGGACCAGGGGCCTTCTCCGCGCGGGCCACGGCCATGCCCAGGCTGAAGCGCAGCAGGCCTTGGTCGCCGGTAGGCTCCTCCTGCAGGCGGCAGCCTACCGGCTCATAGTAGGTATTGGGCTTGAGCGACAGCGGTGGCAACCGTGGCACAATCACCGCAGCTACCAGACCGGCGACCACCACCGTCAAGTAGAAAGGTACAAAGAGGTGGTTGATGCCGATGAAGCTGGCCACCAGAATCGCGAAGGCAATGGAGACGATGGAGAAGTTGGTGGCGATGGCCGACGCCTCGCGACAGTTGTAGAAGCCCTTCTCGTACTGCTGGGTGGTGATCAGCACGCCGACGGTGCCCGAGCCCATCCACGAGGCGGTGGCATCGATGGCACTGCGCCCCGGCAAGTTGAAGATCAGGCGAAACGGCTTTCTTGCTAGGCTGCCGATGAACTCCATGAAGCCGAAGTCGACCAGAAATGGCAACAGGATGGCGGCAAAGAAAAAGAAGGTCAGCAGTACCGGTGCAAGGTCGTTAAGCATCACCCCGCCGGTGAAAGAGGCGGTGACGAATTCCGGTCCGACCTGGAAGTAGGTCATCAGCGCGAAGACGGCACCCAACGCCCGCATGACAACCCACAGCGGCGCCACGTCGAACAGTTCCTCGACCTTGCCCTCACGCGCCCAGCCTGGATGGGTAAACTTGACCACCAGGGTCAGTGCCACGGACAGGCATAGTACTACCGTAGCGATGGCCGGCAGGGCATCCCCCAGCAGGGCCTTGAGGCCATCGGCGGCGAACCCCATGCCGATGTTGATGGTACCGCCCACGGAGAAGGGCACCAAGAAAAGCAGCACGCCGAGCAGCGAAGGCACGAGGAACTTAATCAGTCCATGCCGAGATAGAGGGGCGCCCTCAAGCGCTATGTTGTCGGACGTGTCGAGGGAAGATGGCATACAGTACCTCAGCTTGAATGATCGTTGTTGTATCGGCGTGGCCGGGAATCTCAATCGCGGCGCATGACGCCGGGCAGCACGCAAAGCATCTCGTAGAGCAGGGTGGCGCCCATGAGGGCGGTATTGCCGCTGGTGTCATAGGGCGGCGAGACCTCGACCAAGTCGCCGCCCACAATGTTCAGACCGGCCGCACCGCGCACGATCTCGAGCCCTTGGGAGGCGGTCAGGCCGCCCATCTCCACCGTGCCGGTGCCGGGGGCGACCGAGGGGTCGAGCCCATCGATGTCGAAGGTGATATAGACTGGGCCATCGCCCATCTGCCCACGCACCTCGGCCATCAGTGGCGCGAGAGAGCGATACCAGCAAGCCTCGGCGGTGACCACACGGAAGCCCTGCTCCCGACACCAATCGAAGTCATCGGCGGAGTAGCCGGTGCCACGAAGGCCGATCTGGACGACCCGTTGCGCATCGAGCAGCCCCTCTTCTTGCGCACGACGGAAGGGAGTGCCATGGGCGATCGGCTCGCCGAACATGTGTTCGTTGACGTCGGCATGGGCATCGATGTGAATCAGTCCCACCGGGCCGTGACGCTTGGCGATGGCGCGCAGGATGGGCAGCGTGATGGTGTGCTCGCCGCCCAGGGTCAAGGGTATGCAGTCGTGTTCAAGCAGCCGGTCGTAAAACGCAGTGATGATCTCTACGCTCTTAAGCAGGTTAAAGGTATTGATCGGCACGTCGCCGATATCGGCGACCTGCAGGCTGTCGAAGGGGGCGGCCTGGGTCGCCATGTTGTAAGGGCGCAGCATGCGCGACTCATCGCGAATTTGCCGCGGCCCCAGGCGCGTTCCTGGACGGTTGGAGGTGCCGATATCCATGGGAATGCCGACGAAGGCAACATCCAGACCCTCGGCGGTGTTCTGCGCGGGCAGTCGCATCATGGTGGCAGGGCCACCAAAGCGGGGCATCTCGTTGCCACCCATGGGTTGGTTGAAATCGCTCATGTTCTCTCCTTGTTGAAGCCCTTTCGAGGCATTGTTAACGAGTCGGCTGAATATCCGGCCTGATATCGTGACTTTGCTCTTATAGATCGTTAAGTACTCCATAACCTAGCAGTTCTCGTGCCAAGTACGGAAGCCCGCCGTGGGGCACGTGGTCACTGCGATCGATGCATAAAGGAATCAAAAACACGAAGTTTTGATTCGGAAATGAATCATCGATACCATAATGAATCAATGGTATTGGAAAGGGAGCTCCAGGTGAGCGACATCGACAAGCATGTGCTGGAGACCATCGTCGAGACGGCCAGCGATCACTTCTTCATCGTCGCCGGCGACGGCCGGGTGCGGGATGTAAGCCCTGGCGCCGCCGCGGTCTACGGTCTTTCACGTCGAGAGCTGATGGGCACAACGGTGCAGGAGTTGGAGGCGCGTGGCGTATTAAAGCCCTCCATCACCCTGGAAGTCATGCGAACCGGTAAGATGGCGCAGCTGATGCAGGTGACCGGTACCGGGCGGAGTGTGATTGCCGAAGCGCATCCGGTGTTCGTTGCTGGACGCCTCGAGCGAATAGTCAGCCGTTCGCGGGACCTCACGGATCTCCAGCTGCTTCAGGACGAATATGCGCTGCTGCAGAAGCGCTTCAGCGAGCATCTCAAGCGTCACCGTTTGCCGCACAGTGCCGATGACCAGGCGCTGGACGATGCCCTGGGCGAGCTGTGCGTGCGCAGTGGCGTCATGCGCGAAATCGCCCTGCTGCTCAAGCGGGTGGCGCCCTCTGATGCCACCGTGCTGATGCTGGGGGAGTCCGGCGTTGGCAAAACGGCGTTCGCCCGGCAGCTCCATCGCTGGAGCCGGCGTGGCGATGGCCCTTTCATCGAGGTCAACTGCGGGGCGATTCCCGACAACCTGTTCGAATCGGAGATGTTCGGTTATCAGGCCGGCGCCTTCAGCGGAGCGGCGCGCCAGGGCAAGGCGGGGCTGCTTGAGCAGGCCGAAGGTGGCACCGTCTTTCTCGACGAAATCGGTGAGCTGCCGCTGCTGATGCAGACCAAGCTGCTCAGGGTCATCCAGGACGGAACTCTCACCCGCCTGGGCGACACGCGACCTCGCCGGGTCGACTTCCGTCTGGTGGTGGCCAGTAATCAGGATCTGGCGCGTCGGGTCGAGGAAGGCGGTTTCAGGCTCGATCTGTATTATCGGTTGAATGTGATTCCGATCACTCTGCCGCCACTGCGCGAACGCCGTGAGGACATTCCGGCCTTGGTCGAGGCGTGCCTGGCGCAGCTCAACCAACGCTATGGGCGTCAGAAGCTGTTGCATACCAGTGTCTGGCCCGGGCTGATGGGCGGCGACTGGCCGGGCAACGTGCGCGAGCTGGAAAACTGGCTGGAGCGGGCCTGGTTGTCAACGCCCGGGGATCAGATCGACGCATCGGCGGTAAGGGCGTGCGGGATCACTGACGAGCCCGCGCCTGGGGGCGTGGCGAGTGAGGAGACGATGCCGACCGGCATGGCGGATGGCGAGACCTTGAAAGGCTACCTGGCACGTGCCGAGCGACAGGTGCTGGCCGACCTGTGCGATACCTTGCCGACGACCTACGCCATTGCCGAGCGCCTGGGCATCAGCCAGCCCAGCGTGGTGCGCAAGCTTAAGCGCCACGGACTCAGGGCCACCAGACAGCGCCATTGAGGGGTTGTGGAGAGGCCCTATCAAGGATTTGGCGACGCGACACTCGATGAGGTGTATTTCCTAAACCACTGACCCAGGCGGCCTGACGCCTATGATCAACCGGGCAGAACTTAGATCGCCTGTAATGTGGTCGAAAGGATGGGGTCCCCACTTCACATCCAAAGAAAAAGTGGTAGCTGGTGCCTGTTCTGGCCTGTAAGCAGGTGGCCACGCCTTAACATCCCAACAAGACCACACCTTGGCCGCGCTCTATACGAGTAAGAAAATAGAGACTGTCCATTCCAAGACGACCTGCCACCCAGCGAATTTCACTCTACAGTAACCTCACATTTCTCAACACGAGGTTACCTCCGTGAGAAAGCGCCGCACCCCAGAACAAGGGTAGGCTTTGGTTAATCAGCGACGTAACAGTGGCGTGTCAGTCATGTGGTTTTGCAAGTAGAAAAGCATCGGCTATGTCAGTTTCTGCAGCTGGCATAAGCGTCTGACCAAAGAGCCGGTTGCCGATTCGACTGGTTCCGGCGACACCGGTTTTCTAAATCTGTCGTCACTGATGGATACCTCGCTGTTTTCTGGTTCGGGCTGGAACATTGTGCTGAGCCTCGGCAACGGAAAAGGCGCCACAAAACGTTGCCCCTAAGCATTTTCCAGGATCTCGGCCTGGTACTCGGTGACAAAACGGCGGATGTCCAGATCAACGACCTGACGTTTCTCGAAGCTCACAACCCGAAAGGATCCTGAGACGGTGGCTTACTGCTGTTTGCACTGTGGGTGTTAATCCGCCCACTCAGTATCTGGACCAGCGCCATCAGCAACTCGATGGCCGTCCGCATGGAAGGCGCGACGGTTGTGTCTGCTTGGAGTTGTTGTCTGACGTCTGCCAGCGCAGCGTCGACATCAATGTTAGTGATCTTCATGGATCTGAGTACCGTCGAGTGATGCATTATTATCGCACGACTTTTCAGGTCGAATTTATCGTCCTGAGCGCGGATTTGACGAGGTTTTTCAAATCGACGTCGCCCCGGAGATAAGCGACAGCACAAGACTGCATTGAGAGGATGGTGGAGGCTCTGTGCGCGGCTTTATGGCCTCGCGCGGCTGAGTGCGGCCAAAGTTCTCGGAATTAGAGTCAACACACTGTCAAAAACTTTTTGAGCAAAGTCGAGGTGAATAGTTACCAATTTGCGTTGATATAATGTGTAGTCGCATAGTCAGAAATCTGCTCGAAACAGACGTTGTCCCCGGTCGGCTTGGCCAAGATCGTTCTAGGGCCGGCTCCGCCGGTCACAATCAACCCGGCGGAATTACAGGCTGTAGCGGAAACTAATTCAGACCATCATCCGACGTGGGTCAGACAACAGCAATGAATAGTGTGCAGAAAAACGCGCAGCGTCGGCTCCATTGATCACGCGGTGGTCATAGCTCAGGTCCACCGAAACCATTGGCACAGGCTGGAATGCGCTGCCATCCCAGACCGGTACGGTTTCGGCGCGGGTGAGACCCAGTATCGCCAGCTCGGGCGGATTGACGATGGGGGTGAAGCCGATGCCGCCAATTCCACCCAGGTTTGTGATGGTCATCGACGCGCCTCCCATTTCGTCGATGCCGACCTTGCGTTCCCGCGCTCGGGAAGCCAGATCGGAGATCTCCGACGCGATCTGCCAAAGCCCCTTGGTGTCCGCGTTGCGAATAACGGGTACCAACAGCCCCATGGCCGTATCCACGGCGATACCGATGTGCACATACTTTTTAAGCACCAGCGTCTTGCCGTCGGCCGAGAGCGAGGCGTTGAATCGAGGGAATCGCCGAAGGCAACGCGTCAGGGCCACAATGTGGAAGGCGAGCGCCGTCAGCTTTAACCCGCGCGCCTGCGCCTCGGGCTTCAGCTCGCGACGCCAGGCCTCGAGCGCGTTGATATCAGCGCGCTCGTGATGTGTGACTGCTGGAATAAGCGCTTGCGCGGCAGCCAGATTGGCGGCAGCAACCCGGGCGAAACGGCTCATCGGCTCTTCGCTCACCGTGCCGTATTGGGAATGATTCACGTCCCAGTAGGATTTTCCGCCAGCCGGACCATCGGCGGCAGCGGATTTTCCGCCTTCAATATCCTCACGTACGATATTTTTGCGGCCCAATTTGCGGGCAAGTTCCTCAAGATCAATGCCCTTTTCCCGGGCCAATGCCCGAATCGAGGGCGGTGCGATAATATCGGTCATAATAGGCTTCCACGCTATAGCTCAGAGCAGGTGACGGAGCGGCTGCTCCATTCGGCCTGCGAAATCGGAAAGAAGGGTAATAACCGCGGACGCATCCATTTGCTCTGCGGCGCATTCCAGGGTTAGCTTCAGCCCCGCACCTGAGGCCATCACGCTCAGTACCGGGGTATTCTCAGGGCCCGTCTGAACCGCACTTAAGCGGCCAAACCGTAAATCGCGAAGTCGCAGGTCAGGAGCAGCATCGGGGTCAGCCTCTGTAAGGTCACCCAGCCAACGCCCACGAACCGCGTAAAGGCGCGTTGTGCCAAAAGCTTCCAGTGCCACGGTCACATCACTCGGGCCCAGACTTGACCCTGCGAACGCCGCCAATAGTGCGCCGGCATCGGTCAGGCCAGCTTCTTTGGCAGCCCATGAAGCAAACTCGTCAAAGCCATTCGAGGCTATCTCGGCGGACAGATAACGAGCCGGTGCCGCAGTAGAAAGAGGCTGAGTCGTTGCCGCGGGCAAGTTTTCCAGAACGTCCAGATCCTTGACATGAAAGGGCTGTGGATGACCGTGTTCGACCAGACGAGCCAGGTCGAGGCCTCGCTCGAGGGCCAGTCGCCTCGCCTTAGGCGATGCCAGAATGCGTCCATTTGCAGCAGGTGCACTTTTGGCAGGGAGCGATTTCTTGGGCGTCGGGGCCGGTTGAGTTGTCTTGGGCGCTGTTTTAACAGCCGCGAGTGCTGACGGTGCGGCCGCAACCTGGGCCGTGACACTGCGGCGGAAAGGCGCCTCTGGCTTTTTCTCGCAGATGATGGCGATGACGCCACCGACTGGCGCCTCTTCACCCGCCTCTGCGAGCAGGGCCGCGACGAATCCGTCGTGACCTGCCTGGACTTCGACAACGGATTTGTCAGTTTCCACATCGAACAGAATGTCGTCGGCTTTTACAGCATCGCCGGGCGACTTGTGCCAGGCGACAATCACGCCGGTATCCTGGGTCATGCCCAGTGCCGGCATGATCACCTGTTCACCCTGGGGAATCTCTGCGCCGGCCTGGTCGTCGGTTTCGACAGGTTCGTCTTTCGCAGCTTCAGCCGTGGTTCCGGTTCCCTCCGGCGTTTCCGAAATGCGCGCAAGCACCTGTCCCACCGGTACCTCTTCCCCTGCGGCGGCCACGACATCTGTCAGGTAGCCGGAACCCTGCGCTTCAACCTCCATTGTGGTTTTGTCGGTTTCGACCTCGAACAGCAAGTCGCCTTCAGCAACGGCATCCCCGGGTGATTTGTTCCAGGCAATCAGGACTCCGGTATCCTGGGTCATCCCGAGGGCTGGCATGATGACGTCAAGCGGCATGGATCATCTCCCCCGCGCAGAGCCTGCGAGCGTTTTCGGCCACGCCCTCTGGCGTTGGCACAGTCAGGTCCTCGAGCACGGGGCTGAACGGTATAGGCACATCCATTGCCCCCATACGCAGTACCGGTGCGTCGAGATAATAGAAGGCCTTTTCATTGAGGCGGCTGGCGATCTCGCCGGTTATACCGTAGTTCTGGTGGCCCTCGTCGATAACAATCGCGCGGCTGGTTTTGCGGACACTTTTCAGCAGCGTCTCCTCGTCCAGCGGCACAATGGTGCGCGGGTCGATCACCTCGGCGCTGATGCCCTCGGCTTCCAGAATTCGCGCAGCGGCCTCAGCCACCTGGACCATGGAAGATGTGCCGATCAGTGTGATGTCACTCCCCTCGCGCTTGATATTGGCCACACCGAAGGGAATCAGATATTCGTCCTCGGGCACCGGCGCCTTGTCTTGATACATCAGCTTGTCTTCGATGATGACGACCGGATTATTATCGCGGATAGCCGTCTTCATAAGGCCTTTGGCTTCATAGGCTGAAGACGGCAGCGCCACTTTAAGCCCCGGGATATGAGCAACCAATGCATGCAGAGACTGACTGTGTTGGGCACCCGAGCGGCGTGTAGCGCCCAGATTGGTGCGCACGACCATCGGCACACTCAGCTTGCCACCGGACATATACTGCTGCTTGGCGGCCTGATTGCACAGCTGATCCATCACCAGATACAGGAAATCGCCGAACATCAGGTCGACGATGGGCCGCGCGCCGGTCATGGCTGCGCCCACCGCGATGCCGACGAAGCCCGGCTCGGAGATGGGTGTGTCGATCACGCGGGCAGTGCCGAACTCTTCGACAAGGCCCGAAAGCACCTTGAAGGGTGTGCCTGCCTCGGCAACGTCTTCGCCGAGGATAAAGGTGGTTGGATCACGGCGCATCTCTTCGGCAAGCGCTTCGTTAACAGCTTGGGACAGGGTGATTTCTCTCATATCTCGGTCTCCTTAATTACCAGCACGCAACGTTGCAGGGTCGGTTTCGGCGTAGACATGCATGTCTACCTCTGATAAGTCCGGATAGGCGGCGGCTTCGGCATAGGCAACGGCTGTTTTGGCGTCTTGCTTGATTTCCTGGTTCAACGTCTCGATTTCGTCCTCGGTGGCGATGCCCTGTTCGATTAGCCAGCTACGGAAGTGGATAATCGGATCGCGGTTTTCCTTCCAGTCGGCCTCTTCTTGCTTTGAGCGATAATATTCGCGGTTTATGTCGCCGACATGGTGGCCGTGGTAGCGGTAGGTCATCAGCTCTACGAAGAAAGGCCCCTCATTGTTGCGGCACCGAGCGACCAGTTTTTTGCTGAGTTCGTTGACGGCAATAACGTCTTGGCCATCCACTGTGAACGCCTCAATGCCAAAAGCTTCGGCCCGCGCGGTGATTGAGCCGGCCGCGATCTCCTCGGTTTTGGTATATTCTGAATAACCATTGTTCTCGCAGGCGTAGATGACTGGCAGGTTCCACAGCGCGGCCATGTTCATTACTTCGTAGAGCAAGCCCTGCGCGGTGCCCCCGTCGCCAAAGAAGCAAACGGTCACATCATCGTGGCCCAGTAACTTGGCACGCAGCGCGGAGCCGGTCGCTATCCCCATGGAGCCGCCAACAATGGCATTGGCACCAAGATTGCCATGGCTCTGATCGGCAATGTGCATCGAGCCGCCCTTGCCTCGACAGTATCCTTCTTCCTTGCCCAGCAATTCGCAGAACATCTCGGTAAAGTTTGCACCCTTGGCCACGCAATGGCCGTGGCCCCGGTGAGTTGAGGTGATGTGGTCGTTATCGTTCAGCGCCTCACAGATGCCCACTGCAACCGCTTCTTGCCCGGAATACATGTGGGTCAGCCCCGGCATCTTGGCGGAAAGATAAAGCTGGTTTGCGTTATCTTCGAAGGTCCGAATGCGCACCATCTGGGTGTACATCCGCAGATACTCGGCGGTGCTCAGAGCTTTCGTGGTATTTGTCTTTGCGTTGGTTTTTGAAGTCATTGCAATTATCCAGTTGTCAGTGGTTAACGATAGAGCAGGGTCGGCAACCATAGTGTTATGGCCGGAACGTAGGTGATCAGAAGTAGCACGATCACCAGCGGAATGAGGAACGGTGTAGTCCCGCGCACAGCGCTCTCAAAACTGATATCGGCAACCCGCGCGAGCACATAGAGCACCAGGCCTACCGGTGGCGTCAGCAGGCCAATCATCAGGTTCAGAACCATCATGATCCCGAAATGAACCGGATCAACTCCCAGCGCAACCACAACCGGCAGCAAGACGGGCGTCAAGATGGTGATGGCGGCCACTGGCTCCATGAATAAGCCTACAACCAGAAGCACAAGATTGATCAGCAACAGCACAAGCACAACGTTCTGTGTGTAGCCCAGGATCCCGTTCGCCACCATCTCGGTGATTTGGGTGGAGGTAAGAATCCAGGAAAAAATTGAAGCACCCGCAACGATCATAAGAACAATCGCTGTGGTTTCAATCGTGTCCAGAGAGATGGCTTTTATTTTGCGAAAGTCCAGCGTTCTGTAGACAAACCCACCCAGAACGAGCGCATAGGCACAAGCTGCAATTGCCGCCTCTGTTGGCGTGAACAAGCCAGCGAGAATTCCGCCCACAATAATGATCGGTGTCAGCAATGACAGAAAGGCGCGATTGAAAGCTTGCCAAAGCACCAGCCAGGCGAAACCTGCATCACGGCCGTAGTTGCGTACCTTCGCGTACCAGGCAACCATGACCATTAGCGCCACCGCCATCAGCAGCCCCGGCAGCAGACCGGCTGCAAAAAGCTGTCCGATCGACGTCGATGACACAACGCCGTAGACGATCAGCGGCAAGGACGGAGGAATCAGTGGCCCAATGGTCGAGGAAGCGGCGGTAATACCAACGGCAAAATCCGCATCATAGCCGCTTTCCTTCATGGCCTTGATCTCAACAGTTCCCAGGCCGCCCGCATCGGCAACCGCTGCGCCAGACATACCTGCAAACAGAACCGAGGCACCAATATTCACGTGCCCCAACCCCCCACGCATCCAGCCGACAAGTGCTTTGGCAAAAGTGAATATTCGGTCGGTAATGCCACCATGATTCATCAGGTTGCCCGCAAGGATAAAGAATGGCACTGCTAACAGGGGGAAACTGTCTATACCATTTATCATGCGGTGCACGACCACCACCGGCGGCAGAGAACTTTCAATCATCAGGAACATCAATGAGGCGCCGGTCAGCGCCAGCGCGACAGGTAGACCGATAACCAGAAGCAGTACAAGTGTTCCGAACAGAATCAGCATGACATCTCCTTACTTTTCCAGTTCGGTGGATACGTCCGGGGCTACGTTATCTTTACCGCTGCGTAAATGCCGCCAGGCAACGATTGCCGAATATATCGTCATCAATGCAAAACAGCCGGCGACAAAGCCATAGAGCGCGGATTTAGGCAGATCGATCGAGGTCATCATCTGCCGGGTGTTACCGGCAAGCTGAACGCAAAGACCTGTCAGCACCGCCAACAGTCCGGTTCTCAGAAGATCTACTATTGTGGATAAGCCGCGCGCAGCAGCCGGAGGCAAATACCGATAGAAGAACTCCACCGAGATATGAGAGTTCCGGCGAACCGCGACACAGGCGCCGGCAAAAGTGACAGCGATAAGCAGATAACGGGCGATCTCTTCAGTCCAGCCAATCGAGTCGTTAAGCACGTAGCGTGTAAAAAATTGGATGAAGACCACAACCGCCAGAATCCAGAATAAAATTATCACCAGCTCGGCATCAAACTCAGGGATGCGGGACCGAGGAGAGTGATTGTCAGGCATGGGTGTAGGGTTAGGCATGTCAGTATCCTAGTAGAGCGTGCTGCGGGTCCAAGCGCTGCACCAATAAAAAACCGGCCGCAGCACGATCGTGCGCAGCCGGTACTGGATTAATCACTGCAAGGCTTGCAGCCTGTCAAAGGTCTCGCGACTCCAGCTCGCGCTCGGACCATTCAGGTCGTCTACTACAGCAGCGCGGAAGAGTTCACGATCCACTTCGTCGACCGCGATACCCTGCTCGGGGAACCAATCTATCAACTCTAGCTCAGAGCTTCGGATATCGGCCGAGGCACCTGCGGCGGCTTCTTTCAGTATCGCCATCAGCGTTTCGTAATCCTTATCCGACATGCTGTCCGACAGTCGCCCTGACACAATCGTGAGAAGCGCGTCAGTAATGTGCCCAGTCAAGGCGATGTGGCTCTGAACTTCATAGAGCTTCTTGAATCTTATGGTGGGAAGTGGATTCTCTTGGGCATCCACGACGCCCTGTTGCAGCGCCAGGTAAACCTCGGAAAATGCCATTGGAGTGGCGTTGGCGCCAACTGCTTCGGGGAACATCTTGTAGAGTGAGGCGTTGGGGACACGAATCTTCATACCCTCCATGTCGGCAGGCGTCTTGATCTCGACGTTTGACGTCACATGGCGCTGTCCGTAATACACCAGTCCTGCGACGTCGTCGCCGGTGGCCTCGGTGTATCCGGCGGAGAGGTCGCCGAAAAGATCAGAATCTCGATAGGCTTCCCAGTGTGCAAAATCCCGAAACATGAACGGGGCACTGCCGATTGCCATTGGTCCATAGCGACGGCCTGCGAAGAACTGACCATCGTAAATGATATCTACCGTGCCGAGTTGCAAGCCTTCGGCGAGGTCGGTCTGTTTACCGAGAGAGGATGACGGAAAAACTTCAATTGAATACCTTCCATCGGTTTGGTCTTCAAAAGCCTCCGCTGCCCACAATGTCCATTCGTGGTATGGCGACTGTGATTCATAAACATGGCCCCATCTTAATTCAGTTTGCGCCAAGGCGCTTCCCGGGCCGGCCATGGCCAGAACTCCAACTGCAAAAATTGCTTGAATACGAGATGTTTTTGTCATTTTTCCTCCCAAGGACTCACTGAGCGCGAAAAAGAGGCGATTGCCAGCTCTTTTTACGAGCTTTTTTGTATTTTTAATGTGGTAACAAAAATGTCACGAACTACTTTTACAACGATTAAAAACAGAATTCAATCGATTTAAATTAAAACTTAGCCAATTATTGAAAATTATGGCAGGCTTGTTAAAGGTTTTAATCAGCTACTTTGCAAGGAAGGCTCAGTGCCTCTAAATCGAAATGAAGAAAAAAAATAGAGCCCTGACACAAAAAACGATTGCCGAGGCGCTTGGAGTTTCGGTGGCCACGGTTTCTCTGGCGCTGCGTAATAGCCCGCTCATACAGGCCAGCACGCGTGAAAAGGTGCTCAGCTACGCTAACGAAGTCGGTTATCTTCAAAACCTTACCGCGACTGCGCTCCGCACAGGCCGAACCCGAATCGTGGGAGTGGGCTTTCATGACATCGTGCATCCATTCTTTTCCACAATGCTCGCTGCGATCGAGGCTCGTCTCTCCAGTGATGGTGAGGCAATCTTTGTTAACAGTCATGACGACGTTCCCGGGCGGCAAAGTCGTTTCGTCGCTTCGCTGCGAGAACATGGAGCCGATGGGCTGATCCTCTCACCTGCGCTTGGCACTACCGAGCAGGACCTGCAGCCCTTTCGCAGTAGCGGTGGTGCGGTGGTGTTGATTGTGCGCTCAATCCTCGAAACCACACTGGACTACGTAGTTAATGACGATTCTGAGTGCATGGGTCTTGCAACATCTCATCTACTGAAGTTGGGTCATACAAGAATCATGATGCTGGGTGGCAAGCCAGGAACGACTACCGCAGACGGTCGTTATCAGGGCTTCGTCGAGGCGATGCGGGCAGCGGGGCATAACCCGGAGCGTTCGGCCTGGATCGATGGGCCCTCAAAGCGCCTGGAGGCATTCGCTACGATCAAGTCGCTCTGGGACACGGACGATGTGAAACCCACTGCTATTGCATGTTTCAATGATCTGGTTGCATTCGGCGCCATGAGTGCTCTTGCCGAGCTAGGCCTTAAAGTCGGTCGGGATGTTGCCGTGGTCGGCATTGACGACACTGACGAGGCGCAGGTCTCTTCGCCGCCGCTAACGACCGTTACCAACAATGCCGGGATCCTGGGGCGCACTGCTGTCGATATCCTCCGCCGACGCCTGGCTGATCCAGAATGTCCGCCCATGCAAGAACAACTAACACCTTACATCTCGATACGGCGTAGTTGTGGTGGCTTGGCTGATCCCGGCCGGCGCAGCCTCGCCGACCCGAGTAAAGGAGAGCGTCGGCACTCAATGACTGGAGACTCTTTTTATTGTGACTCTTAAGCCAGGCTTCTACCCTTGCGTATGACGCCACTGTCGCGCTGACAGTCAAGAATCGTGCTCTTGGTTATGTAGTTTTCTCAGTGTAATTATCAATTTCAGAATCGAGGAACTTTTCGCATGCAAGTGTATATTGAGGAAGTTGGGCAAAGCGTACCGATCGGACTGTTTGTTAATGGGGAGTGGATAACAGAAACCAGCGGAAAATTTGAAGTGATTAATCCTGCCACCGAGGAAGTAATTGCTATCGTCCCCAGTTGCACGTCTGAGCATGCGAGACAAGCTCTGGATGCCTGCGACGGGGCGGTGAAGGAGTGGATGGCGCTGACGCCAAGAGAGCGTTCCGAAGTCTTGCGAACCATTTTCGACACCATGCAGAAGGAAAAAGACACCATTGCCAAATTGATCACACTTGAGGAAGGAAAAACCCTCAAGGAATCAACCGGCGAGGTCGATTATGCCTCAGAGTTTTTTCGTTGGTATGGGGAGGAATCTCTGCGTCTGGGAGGTGAGATGCGACCATCTCCCAGCGGCAAGCATACGATTGTTGTGACCCATCAGCCCGTGGGCACTGCGTTGTTGATTACGCCCTGGAACTTCCCGGCCGCGATGATTACCCGGAAAATCGCACCAGCCATTGCCGCGGGTTGCGGTGTTATCGTCAAACCACCGAAAGAGACACCGCTCACATCCATGTATCTTGCAGAGTTGATGCACAGAAGTGGTGTTCCCGATGGTCTTGTCAACGTCTTGACGACTGATGACGCGGGCGCTCTTACTGAGACTCTGGTAGCGGATTCGCGATTGCGCAAAATTTCTTTCACGGGCAGCACCGGTGTTGGGCGACTTCTGCTTGGTTCGGCCGCTGAAAGAATCCTGAACACATCGATGGAGCTTGGTGGAAACGCTCCTCTGATTGTTTGTGATGATGCAGATATTGACACGGCCATTGAGGGGGCTTTCATTGCCAAAATGCGCAATGCCGGGGAGTCTTGTATTGCTGCAAACAGGCTCTATATTCACGACTCAGTTTATGACGAGTTTTGTCGCAGACTGGTGGAGCGATTTGCTGATCTGAAAGTTGGCAATGGTCTCGAAGCTGACGTAGATGTCGGTCCCATCATCTCCCAAAAAGAACTGGAAAAATTGCAGACAATAATTGCTGAGGCCGTGGAGGACGGCGCTATTGTTGAAACTGGTGGCACAACTCTTTATCAAAAGGGGTTTTTCTTTGCGCCAACCGTGCTCAGCAATGTCAAACCGGACGCTCGCATTCTTGATCAGGAAGTGTTTGGTCCTATAGCGCCTCTAGTGCGTTTCCGGGATGTGGAATCGGTTATCCAGCAGGCTAATGACACACCCTATGGTCTGGCCGCCTATGTTTTCAGTCGGGATGTAGGTAAGGCTATGCGAATTGCGCAGAGGCTTAACGCAGGCATTGTTGGCGTAAACCGGGGCTTCGTATCCGATCCAGCTGCTCCGTTTGGTGGCATGAAGGAGAGTGGTATAGGCCGGGAAGGTGCCCAGGATGGCATAAAGGAGTTTCTGGAAACGCAGTATATAGCCACCTCATGGTGAACACTGTTCTGGTGTTGATGAAAGTGCTATCCGTTACCGGGCTGACCAGCTGCCGGATTCCTAATAAGCAAGGAAATCTCAATTTCGTGAAATTCTTCCACTTTTTGAGCAAGACCTCGAATCTCGTGCATTAGGGCTTGAATGTTATGTATGTAGTTCTCTTGGCTGGGTGGACATATGATTCTAGTTCAGACGGTTGCAGTAGGAATGCCGGTCACCCGGCTGTCTATCCGATTGCACGTCGGCTTGCAGCGGGCATAGGTAATCATTGACAAGGTATAATAACCGGAAGCTTATGTTGGTTGCTCCCTGAATCACATCTCTAAATGGAGCGTTGCTGACCGGCCGCACGCCGGCGATCTTGATCGGCGTTAACGTAAACTTGTTCAGTGAACGCGGCGCTGGCATGGCCAAGCTCTTCTGAAATATGACGGATATCGGCGCCGGCTTCGATGGCCTGGCTGGCGCCGGTATGTCTCAGGTAGTGAGTCTCTGAAGCGATCGCTTTCAGTTGATCTGACTCACTTTGCAGGCCTTCATCACTCATTCGTTTAACCGCCAGCCTCACAGCCTCTTCGCAAGTACGCTCAACCTGACGCGCACCCAAGCCACCACCTCGCTTGGATGGAAGAATAGGGCGGGAATCATTGGGTAAAGGGAGGTGTGTGTCACAGTTAAGATGTTGTCGCCAGCGCTTCAAATAGGTCATATAAGCATCTGGGCATGTGATGGTTCGGCCTTTGTCACCTTTGCCAAATACATAG
>Ga0307972_1000663_pt1 | contig 18793 bp, 17 predicted proteins | sample OrgLakmetagen780_FD_201848 | JGI IMG/M metagenome (GOLD analysis project Ga0307972, IMG submission 201848) | Saline water microbial communities from Organic Lake, Antarctica - #780 | ecosystem: Environmental > Aquatic > Non-marine Saline and Alkaline > Saline | place: Antarctica: Organic Lake...
TTATCAATTAGATGAAGAACACTGGGAAACCCAAATTCTTTATGATAAAGAAATACGTATTAAAGGAGAAGAAGACAAAAATCAAAGAAAGTGGGACAAAAAAGTGGATAGCTTACTTACTGTTTTCAAAGATTACGAGCAAGAAATATTCTTGGAGGACATAGAGTTTGAATAAAGTTCCTTCGGCCCGTTCTGCAAAGTTTGGAACTTCGCAGCACTAGATATTTTTCTGCAGCATTCTACAAGCCTGTTCTACTAATAATGTCCTTTAGCAGAGTGAACTAAGACTTTATCCGAGACAACTTTATAAACTAATCTGTGTTCACGGTTAATTCTTCTAGACCAAAACCCAGCAAGGTTGTATTTTAGTTGTTCAGGTTTTCCAGCACCTGTATATGTATATGGGTGCTCAATAAGTTCTGTAAGCAAAATTAGAAGTTTATTAGTAACTTTTTTATCCCCAGCCTTTTTATGAAAATCAATATCTTTTTCAGCTTGTATTGAAAAGTCTAAGTGATAAGCCATTTAATCTAAACCTAAGAAATTATGTAATTCATTCTTTTCAACACGCTTAAAATCATTGTTTTCAAATTCCTGTTTACTTTTTTCTATTTTATCTACAAAATCTGAATTATATGGACTTTGCTTAGAAATCTCAAATTTTATTTTAAGTGCTTTCATAAAAGCCTTCATTACGTCGAGTTGTTCACTTGTCTGTGGATGTGCTATAATTATATTATCTGTTTTCATATCTGCATTATTTCAGTTTCTATATTCGCACTAATACCATATTGGCATTAAAATCGAAACTACTAAGCAAATTTACAAATTAAAATGATAAAAAAATAATGCTACACTAGCCTCCCTTGACCTAGTTTAGGATAATTATAATTCAACCCCCGCACTGCGAGTTTGCAACTTCGCACTTCGCGTTCTCAAAACACAGAAAACAAAAACGACTTGAATACAATCCAAGTCGTTTTTTGTGTAAAAATAATGATTGATATTTAGCTAGTTGGCTTCACCGGTAATACGAACATTATCGACGTGATAACGAGTAGTTACTCCGTTAGGATCAGAACCTTGGTATCTAAATGCAAAGCGAATATTTTCTAAGCAAGATATGTTTTCTAGTCCTGCAGCCCCTAATCCTCCAAAACCAGAGCTTGGTCCTTGAGGTATCTCTATACCTTCTAGTTCCTGCCATTCTGTGGTAAGAACGTCTCCAGTATAATTTTCTGTAACTAATACGCTTAACCCTGAGCCATTATCAAAGGCTGCTTCTAAATCTAGACTTACTTGCTCTAGTGTACTACTAGTCAAGTCAATTTCTGGGGTTACTAACCAAGCATCATAAGATTGTCCTGAGTTAAATCCTGAAACTTGAGCATAGGTATTGTTAGAGAAATCTCCCGTTCTCCAGTTTAACGTTCCACCTTCTGTATTTACATTAATCCAACCCGTTAGTTGAGATATGTTGGTGATGCCTTCAAAGTCTTCTTCAAAAATAACATCTGGCCCACCGCTTGGACCTTCACATAAAGGTTCTGGGTCGCAGCGGTCTCCACCCATGTCTACATCTTCGGGAGAATTTAAATAAAACGTATATTTATCTGCCTCAAAAGTTCTGGTTAAAACTCCAGTGACACTCCCTGAACCTGAGGGTAATGAAATAGCTTTAAAGTCTGAAAAAGTTGATGTGCTTAAAATAATTTGGCTCCCCGTTTCACAGTTTTTTAGAATTCTTTCACCATCAAACTCGTCACTTGGCTCACTTGCATAAGATGCAGAAGAAATAATTTCACCTTGTGCATTAAAAGTGAAATACTCTCTTAAAAATTGAACATTTTCTAAAGTTACATAAGTATTTACTTGACTTGGCGAAATACTCCCTATTTGTATAGGTGTAGGCACTAAGGCTTCCACTTCAGCAGATCTGATGATATGTTCATCAAAGAAAGATTCGCCTATTTGTCCTATTTCACCACCGTCATTAAAGCCTAATTCTGCAACACCAAAATCATCTCCAGATATGTTTAAAGGATTGTCAACATCTTGCGCTATTGCTAAGCCATCTAACTTAATGTATACTTTTTGTCCAACTTCAAAAATGGTAAACAAAGGAGCTTTATTAATCTGAATTGAAATTCCAACAGTTGGGTTTTCTATTTTATCTTGAATAACTAACTGTTTATAAAAGTTACCGCCAATATCTGATGAGACTACATACCCAACAGCATAATTGTTGGTTTCTTCAAAGGTATATAAGTCAAAGTCATTTTGCACCAATTCACTATAAACGGTAGAAAGTTCAACAATATTTCCATCAATTTCGGGCTCTGTAGCATCAAAGGAGATATCAGAATAATCGTCTTCTCCCACACAAGAGGTAAATAATGTAGCAGTTGCTAAGAATAGCAAGCCTAGTAAGTAATTTAATTTTAGCGTTTTCATTAGTATCGATTTATATTTTTTTTAGAATCTTAAGTACACATTTAAATAATAAGTTGTTCCATAACCCATAAAATATCGGTTTCCAAACAATGCTCCGTTTTCTCTAGACATATCTTCAAGCCTAGAGTTGTAGTTTGACCTTCTTGATTGTTCAAAACCACCTGTTTTATATACCTCGTCAAGAACGTTATTTATTACAGCAAAGAAGCCAATAAAGTAATCGTCTATTCTCCAAGATTTTCCAGCAGTTAAGTTCACTAACATATAATCATCAAATTTTTCTTGTTTTAACAGGTCTCTTGCAATGGTTTCATCATAATTAGTTATTGGTAGCCCATCATAATCTAATGCAAAGTTATCAGATCTTAGAATACCACTTGGACTAATATAAGAATTTGAGAAATGATTAACGGTTACACCTAGGTTCCAGTATTTTGGGTCTCTGTATTCAAATCCCAATTGAAATACTCGCTCTGGACCACCAGAAATATGCATATCTTTCATATCGGTTTTTCCGTCTCCAAATCGCAATTGTCTTCCTGGGAAATTTTGGCTAGTTAAATACAAATCTGGATTGCTTGTATAAATATAGTTTCCAAATGAACCAGCAGCTTTTAATTTTAAAGTTGAATGCACTTGTGCTTCAATACCAAATTCAACACCATAATGTTCTCTGTCTATACCAGACATCACTTCTTGAACAAATGCGCTACCGTCATTAGATGGTAATCCTGTGAGATCTTCAGTAAAATAAAAACCTACGTTGGTTTCATCTTGGTATCCTGCATAAAAACCAGTAACTCTTGCGTTGATTATTGGTGATTTAAAAATATAACTTAAATCTCCAGCCTGAGAAGTTACTTCTTTTAAGCCATCTACCACTTCGTGATTTTGTCTTGAATTGCTGTACGAGTTTCTAATGGTTGGAGCATTCTGTTGGTATGCTGCGTTAAAATCTATCAAGTGACGACCTGTTATCTTATATACCGCACCTGTTTTAAGTCCAAAGGTTGTAAAATCTAACAATTCTCCTTCTCCAAATGAGTTATCTGCATAGAAACCGTTTCGATAATTACCCGTTCTTTGGTAAGTTGTTTTCCCAGCTTTGGCACCAACATGAAAATCAATTTTTCTATACTTAAATTGAGTTTGAACAAATGCATCATACACCTCGGCATCCATATCAAAATCATATTCATAGCGGTCGCCTTTTTGCGCCAATCGGTTAGGGTTATTCAGGTCACTTTGAGCTAGATCTTGAGCAGCACCAGAGACAAATGCATTTTCTTCTGCAAAGAAATCAACATCTAAGAATCCTTGACCTCCTAATAAATCTTCAACTTGGGCAAAGTTTTCACTATGTAATCTCCTGTAGTTTATCCTTCCGTTTAAAGTGATAACTTCAGATAATTCAGCATTTATAATAGAATTGAAAGTCAACTGATCATCTTCAACTCGATCAGACTTAAAGATGTAAACAGAATTTCCACCTTCAAAAATTTGATTTGCTCTAAAAGATTCACCCCAATTAAATTGACCATCTTCAATAAATTCATCTCTTGCTCCATATGCATTTTGGTAATCTCCAGATGATGGATTAGGAAATCTCAAAAAATAACTTGGTAAGTTTTGGTAGTAAATAGGATCAGGGTTACGGGCTCCACCAAGATAAGATTGTTCTCCAGTTTGTGGGTCGGTGTATAAGCGTGTCCCACCATTGTCTATTCTCAAACGAGAACTATATCCTGTTTGGTATGCCACGTTGGTGTTGATAGATAACTTATCATTTACATCCCAATAGTGGTTTAGCATGAACACGGGTTGTTCATTGCGGTTTTGGCGTGTGGCTCTTTTATTTCCGTTGTAATACCCCCAATTTGGATTGTATTCTATACCTCGTAAATCAATTACTTCTTGTGTTATAGCTGTTGCAGTACCACGATGGTTAGGAGCATAAAAACTTGTGAAATTTATACTGTGCTTATCATTAATTTGTTTCTCTACAGCTACAAATATAGAATTGGCATCATAAGAAGTTCCCTCTCTAAAACCTTCTTCTCCAAAACGTCTGGAAAGTAATACAGAATAAGACCATCCTCCATCAAGTGCACCAGAATTGTAACTAGCCATCATTCTTCCTTCGTAACTTCTATTGGATGAAGCATAAGATACTCTTCCGCCTTTTCGCATTTTGGAAGCCCTCATAATGATATTAGTTGTACCACCTAAATCTCCAAAGTTGTAATCACTTGCTTTTGTATTTCTTACAAAAACGCGATTTCTTTGTACATCATTAAGACCACCCCAAATTCCCCATGTAGGTCTACCGCTGGATTGATCATTCATTTCAATACCATTAATAAGTACTTTACCACTAGCATTATCAAAACCTCTTGGATTAAAAAATGCTGCACTAAAATCAAATGCAGCCGCCCTAATATAGGTGTCTTGAGAAGAAGCTAGTAAACCTGAAATATTGGAGGCTGATACATCATCTCCATTGAGCTCATTGTCTGCTAAGCTAATGGTGCTAATTTGATAATTCTCTTTGGTAATGTCGTAATTCAAAAACAAATCTCCTAAGTCTAAAACCTCAGCTTCAGAAATCACAATTGGAAAGTTTTTGGTATTGTAATCTTCTTTTTCAATGATTAAAATTTGCTCACCTAAGGGAAGTGAAAGACCTTCAAAAGTAAAAACCCCAGTTTTGTCGGTTTGAACAGTCAGCTCCGTACCTTCTATGCTAAGTGTTGCATTTGGGATTGCATCTCCAGATACATTTTCAAACAATCTCCCTTTTACGTTGGCTTGTTGAGCAAAAGTTTGGAAAGAAAAAAGGACAATGAAAATGCTGAGTAATTGTAGTTTATGCATTTCGTTAATTTATATTAAATTTTTCAGTTTTAAGAAAACATTAATTCGGGCTGCAAATGTAATTAAATAATGTTTATTGATTATTTTTGCAGTGCTAAAATAATTAACTTTACAATTAAATAATATTAGATATGAATATCAAATTAGGTTTTATAGCCGCATTATTACTTTTAATAACAGGTTGTGAAACCCAAAAAAACGTGTCTTCTTCCACTTCTTCATCAAAGAAAGAATCTCATGAATTTAAAATTAATACAATTGCTTTTTACAATTTAGAAAATTTATTTGACACCGTAGATGATACTACTAAGAATGACGAAGCTAGTCCTATTATGGAAATGAGCGAAGGCGTTAGAGCAGATGTATACGCTGAGAAGCAAAAAAACATGGCTCGTGTAATTAGCAGAATTGGTTATAAAATTGCTAATAATGCACCCGCTGTAATTGGGGTTTGCGAAGTTGAAAATTTTGATGTATTGGAGGATTTAGTTAATGAGCCTGCACTTAAGAAATACAACTATGGTATTGTTCATTATGATTCTCCAGATGAAAGAGGAATTGATGTAGCCTTACTCTATCAAAAAGCTATTTTTAAGCCCATCTTTAGTAATACAGAAGAATTAGTAATGTATAGAAATGGAGATTTAAATAAGCGTGATTATACAAGAGATCAATTGTATGTAAAAGGTTTATTGGATGGTGAAGAAATGCACTTTTTAGTGAATCACTGGCCATCTAGAGGTAGTGCTGAAGCAAGTAGGATATTAGCAGCCAAATCTTCGCGCTCTGTTGTTGATTCTATTCAAGGTGCAGAGCCCAACGCAAAAATCATGATTATGGGTGATTTTAATGATGGTCCTTACAATAAAAGTATTACAGATAATTTATTGGGTGTAGGTGAACGGGAACAAGTTAAGTTTAAAGAACTTTATAACCCGTTTGACAAAATATACAAACAAGGGATTGGTACTATTGCATGGCGTGATACATGGGATTTATTTGATCAAATCATGATGTCTAAGGCGCTTATTCAAAACGAATTTGATACTTATCAACTCTATAAAGCAAGTGTTTTTAATGCTAACTTTTTACAAAACCCAGAAGGAAGATATAAAGGATACCCCTACAGAGCCTTTGCTGATGGTGGCTTTACAGGTGGTTACAGTGATCACTTTCCAGTATACATCCACCTCATTAAAGAACTCTAATTTCTTTCAGCCATCTTAAAGTGAAGAAGTTGCAAGTAATTTTTGATTGCAAATTCCAATTCATAATATGAGCGAGTAGATTACATTCTGCTAATTCAAGCGTTAGATGTTGTATTTATAGAAATCCAAAACTGCCATTAATAGGTTGATAGTAGAATAATGTATTCTGAACCAAACGGTTTTTAATTATTTTTGAATAAAAACTGAAAAAAACATCATACCATCTTAAGAATTAAATAGATTTAAGGCAAAGTCATATACTTTCAACAGCGAGAATTGTTAAAATATTGACTAGAATAATAAAATTCTAGTACTCAAAATAGCCATAATTGTTAATTTCATAATACGCAGTAAATCAACAAATTGTGATTTACTACAACGTTTTTCATTAGTGTTTAAATGACTGTATTTCAGTAACATAAACAAATATTTAACACGTAAATAATGTTTAATTTAGTTTCAGTAGCTAAAAAGATAATACTTTTGCATAGTAAAATTGAATAAAAACTGAAACATAACTTAAAATCAATTAAACGAATTTTTCAGACTTAGATACTTCGATACCTACGAAGTAAGAGAGCAACTAACTGTTGCGTAAAAAATCTAATTTTTTCTAACCTTAAAACTAAAAAATATGTATACACCAATAATATGGGCTAATCCTAATAATTTAGAGCTTATTAAAGAGAAAAGAAACATCGAGCGCTTGAATAACAATCAAAAGAAGAAGACTATAAAAAGTCATACACATCCTAAAGAGAATATTTTGGAGAGATTATATAAATCTTTGTCCTTAGCAAGAGTATTCAAAATGTCTTATACCACTTAACTTAAATAATAAGTTAGTGTAATCATAAAAGCGTTTATAATCAACATTATCCCTGTGACCTAATCATGGGGATTTTTATTTACCTGCATTCTAAAAAATGACCTTTAGTGTGTTGCAAAAAAAACCAATGCCAGTAAGGGATTTGTTTTCTGATAGATGTGGTTCATAGTGACTACCAATAACATTTTTAATAAACTAATTAGTTTTAAAACACGGTATCTTGAAGCAAATGTCGTATGCAAAGGGGGGCTCATTTTTATTTTTCAGTCCATCAAAATAAACCTAGCTCAAGCCATTTCGTTACTACTGAGATAAATCCAGTACAAGTAAAATGAATTTGTGGCTGATAAGCAGTTTCAACATTGACAATGGAATTGAACTTATTTTCGTTTTCAATTAAATTTACCTCTGTAAATATCACTTCCATATTTAATAAAATCTAAAATTTTCAAGGGCTGGTCAAGATATTTAAAATCTGGAGGATCTATGACTTTAAAAGTGTCATTTATTCAAAACATAGATTTGTATGACAGGGAAAATAAGCAATTACTCGGTAATCTATGAGCAAAAAATAGTATCACTTGGAAAATAGAGGCGTCTACTGGAAATCTCAGCAAATTTGGACTGATTCATTTTGAGCTAACTATAGAATTTGATAGCGTTTGAAAAAAAATGAATTTACAAAAATACACGATTCACTAAAATACTTTTAAAGAGTGGAAGCAAAAATGTTAAATAACGCCAGTCATTTTAAATTTATTGAGGTATACTTAACAATACTATAAGTATTAGCCTATTTAATCATAATATAATCACATGTTAGTTAATCTGTTTGTTATAGCCTAACATTAATCTTATCTTTAGATGTAACCAAATAATTTATTAATTTTAAAAAATAATATTATGAATATAGCAAAAGATAAAATTATAGGAAACTGGAATCAACTAAAAGGAAAACTTAAACAACATTACGGAGAATTATCTGATAATGATTTAACGTATGTAGAAGGTAAAGAAGATGAACTGATAGGTAGAATTCAGAAAAAAACTGGAGAAACCAAAGAAAAAATTAAAGAATTTATAGACAATAATTAAATTTTGATAATTATTTTATCTACAAGAAATAATAAGAGCCGAAGTGAATATTCACTTCGGCTTTTATTGTGTTTTATTATTGGAAGGTTGCAATTGTAAAGTACTATAACCTCCTACCAGATATGATATTATATAATATAGATATAACAGCAATTACTAACAAAACATGGATTAAATTTCCTGTTCCCATACCGCCCGTAATATCAAAAAACCCAAGTACCCATACAATGATACAAATTACGGCTACTAACCAAAGCAAATTTCTCATGATTTCAAATTTTATTGTTAATTATATAAAACAATTTAGCAAAAAATACAAAAACTAGATTTTAAATTATTATTTTATGATATAAATCACTTCTTATGTATTATAACCTAACATATTTAACACTATAAATACACAAAACACAATAATTGTTTTAATATTTTCCAATATTACATCAGAAGAACTATTTTAGAATCTAATTCAATTTATGAAAGTTTCAAATAGTAATGTTGTTTACTTTATACCATAAGCCTAGTTTATAAGCTATAAAAAACGAATTCAAAACCAACACTTTAGCAAAAAACACTGAACATAATTTCACTTAAGTAAACACAGTATATTTTTTGTTTAAACTTTTCTCGTAATCAGTAAACAATCCTTTTCCTTTTAACAATAAGTCTATCAGTATTTTAAGCTTTCAATTTTTAACCAAGCCTTAACAAGCCGAAATGGTTTATTTTTCCAATTTGCAGCACTAATTATTCGATTAAATAGTATTGAAACATTTAGTGTATGGAAAACGAAAATAAAGCAGTTGATATCGCTGCAATCAACGAAAAAATTCAAAAAGAAAGTGCATTTGTAGATTTACTAACCAACGAAATGAAAAAGGTAATCGTTGGACAAAAACACATGATAGACCGCTTGCTTATCGGTTTGCTAGGCCAAGGTCACATTTTGCTAGAAGGTGTTCCGGGGCTTGCCAAAACCTTAGCCATCAATACGCTTTCTAAAGCGGTACAAGGCTCTTTTAGCCGGATTCAATTTACACCAGATTTACTTCCTGCAGATGTAGTTGGAACCATGATTTACAATATAAAGGAAAACGATTTCAGCATAAAAAAAGGACCCATATTCGCAAATTTTGTATTGGCAGACGAAATTAACCGAGCCCCCGCTAAGGTGCAATCTGCTCTTTTGGAAGCCATGCAGGAAAAACAAGTGACTATTGGGGATACTACCTTTATCTTAGACAAGCCTTTTTTAGTTATGGCTACGCAAAATCCAGTTGAACAAGAAGGAACTTATCCATTACCAGAGGCACAAGTAGACCGGTTTATGCTAAAAACAGTAATCGATTATCCTAAAATGGATGAAGAACAAATGGTGGTTCGGGCTAATCTATCAGGTGGTTTTGCTAAGGTAAATCCAGTGGTTACCACTGCACAAATTCTATCTGCTCAGTCTGCGGTTCGGGATGTGTATATGGATGAGAAAATTGAAAAATACATTCTTAACTTAGTATTTGCTACCCGTTACCCTGAACAATACAATCTAAAAGATTTGAAGCCGTTGATTAGTTTTGGTGCTTCACCAAGGGGAAGTATCAACTTAGCTACTGCTGCAAAATGCTATGCCTTTATCAAACGAAGAGGTTATGTAGTACCAGAAGATGTGAGAGCAATTGTATACGACGTGCTGAGACACAGAGTAGGAATTACTTACGAAGCGGAAGCAGAAAACATTACTTCTGTAGACATCATCAACAAAATTGTGAACGAAATTGAAGTACCATAAACACAGTATTTTAAAATCAAACTTAGTTTAGTTTAATACCAGGTTTTTTATGGACACCAAAGAGCTTTTAAAAAAAGTACGCAAAATTGAAATCAAAACTCGCCGCCTTAGCGACCACGTTTTTGGTGGTGAATATCACTCTACTTTCAAAGGGCGCGGTATGACGTTTAGTGAAGTTAGAAAATACCAATTTGGAGATGATGTAAGGTCGATAGACTGGAATGTGACTGCCCGATACAACGAACCTTTTGTGAAGATTTTTGAAGAAGAAAGAGAGCTTACCTTGATGCTGATGGTAGATGTTTCTGGGTCTTCCAAATTTGGAACTAAGAAAACTTTTAAACGAAACATCATCACTGAAATTGCTGCCACCTTAGCTTTTTCTGCAACACAAAATAATGATAAAATAGGATTGATTTTGTTTTCGGATACTGTTGAGCTTTACATTCCACCAAAAAAAGGCAGGTCTCACGTATTGCGGATTATTCGTGAACTATTGGAATTTGAACCTAAAAAAAATCAAACTTCCATTAAAAGTGCCATCGAATTTTTAACGGGTGTAATGAAGAAAAAAGCCATTGTTTTTATGCTGTCAGATTTTATAGATGATGAATACAACCACTCCTTAAAAATTGCAGCAAAACGGCATGACATAACTGGAATTCGCGTTTTTGACCCAGTGGAAGAAGAGCTCCCAAAATTAGGAATGGTTCAATTTCATGATCAAGAAACCAACCAAACCCTTTGGGTAAATACATCTGCAAAGCAAACTAGAAACCGATACAGATTAAACTATAAAATGCAAGTTGATTATTTTGAAAAGGCTTTCAAAAGCTCAGGCTCTGGAAAAATACATACCCGAAGCGACCAAAATTACGTTACTCAATTACTCAATTATTTTAAAGCAAGGTAAAGAATGAAGCTTCATTTCAACATACAAGTCTTTTCTACTTGGCAATTCATTTTGTGCTTAGGAATCGCCATTGCTTTTCAACAGCATACTTATGCGCAAACAGCAAAAGCAAAGGTAAACCGAGATAGTATCCTGATTGGCGAGCAAATAAAATATAGTATTGAAGTAGATACGGAAGCAGATGATGTAGTGACCTTCCCAGAAGGGCAAACTTTTATTCCTTTGGAAACCGTTGAAGCTTTTCCGGTTGATACTATTCAAATTGAACCTAGACTGAAGCTCTTAAAAGAATATGCCTTAACTCAATTTGATTCTGGACACTATACCATTCCACAGCAGTTTATACAATTGAAAAATGGGGAAGCCTTAACCGATTCTATCCAAGTTGTGGTAAGAGATGTGGTAGTAGATACAACCAAACAGAAATTATATCCTATAAAAGATTACTTGGCAGTAGAAAAATCATTTCAGTTTCCGAATTGGATATGGAAGGTCTTACTCGTTTTTGTTGTTTTAATTGCCTTGGCTTATTTAATTTACAGACTTTGGCAACGTAAAAAAGAAAAGCAACAACAAATTCCTCCTTATGAGCAAGCTTTAAAATCCTTAAGTGAGTTGGACAGTTCCAATTATATTGAAGAACGCAACTTAAGGGAATATTACTCCAGACTTACCTTCATTAGCAGAAGGTATCTAGAAGATAAAGTAGAAGTTCGTGCGATGGAATACACTACAAATGAACTTATTGCTGATTTGCAACTTCGGAAAGATGCACAAAAAATCAGGCTACAACAAAAAACAATTGAGGACTTTAAACAGATTTTAGAAAGAGCAGATTTGGCCAAATTTGCCCGCTCCAGACCAGATGTAATCACAGCAAAAGAAGACCGAAAATTCATAGGAGAATTTACAGACGAAGTAAATACGGCTATTCCTGAGCCAACCGAGGAAGAGCTACAAGAAACTGAAGCTTATCTTGAAAAACAAAACCGTAGAAAAAAACTAGTAAAATGGGCAGCAGCTGGATTAATTGTGCTTTTATTAATTTCAGCAGGAGTTAGCTATTTGGTGGTTTCCAAAGGCTATGACTATGTAAAAGACAATGTTTTTGGCAATCCAAGCAAAGAATTGTTGGAAGGCAAATGGTACACCAGTAGCTATGGTTATCCTTCGGTAAGTATTACCACTCCAGAAATACTTGTTCGAGGAGAAATGAAAGTGCCAGAAGAATCAGAAAAAATGTTGGTTGGAAATGAAACCTTCAAATTTGGCGGGATTTTTGGAAACTTCTATATGGTATTGAGTACTTTAGAATTTCAAGAAGAAATGGAATTCGATTTAGAAACCGCGGTAGATGGTATTTATAAAAACCTTGAGGAAAAAGGAGCTTACAACATACTTACCAAGGAAGATGAATATGAAACCTTAGATGGAGTGAAAGGAATACGTGTTTCAGGAAGTTTTGCTATTGAAAATCCAATTACTAAAAACGACATCAAAAAGGAATACCAAATTCTCAATTTCGGAGAAATGGGAGGTTACCAACAAATCACCATGATTTATGATGCAGAAAATAAGTATGCAGATGAAATTGTTCAACGCATATTAAATTCTATTGAACTAAAAAACGAGGCTAACTAATGTGGCAAGATATATTTTTTGAAAATCCAGAATGGTTTTGGCTACTTTTAGTCATACCTCTACTTGGTGCTTGGCATTTTGTAAAACGAAACAAAGAAAATCCTGTTGTGCTTATTTCTAGCGTTCAAGGATTTACTAAAAGTTCGAGTATTTTACCCAAATTGCGTCCAGTATTATACATTTTGCGTTTGTTGAGTGTAGCCTTATTTATCGTTGCTATGGCAAGACCAAGAACGGTAGATGTTACTTCGCAAATAAAAGGTACTGAAGGAATAGACATTGTAATTGCTGCAGATATTTCTACTAGTATGTTAGCACAGGACTTTAAGCCCAACCGATTGGAAGCTTTAAAAGAGGTGGCTATAGAATTTGTAGAACGCAGAAAAACAGACCGAATTGGAATTGTAATTTATGCTGGAGAAAGCTACACCAAAACACCGCTGACCAGCGATAAAGCCCTTGTAAAAACATCTATAGAAGACATTGATTTTACCGATGCAATTGATGGAGGTACCGCCATTGGGATGGGAATTGCTACTTCGGTTAACCGCTTAAAAGAAAGCCTAGCAGAAAGCAAGGTCATCATCTTGCTTACGGATGGGGTGAACAATACAGGGTTTATAGACCCAGAAATTGCCACAGAATTGGCGATGGAATACAAGATTAAAATTTATTCAATAGGAATAGGGACCCAAGGAAAAGCCATGTCTCCTGTTGCAATTTTACCCAATGGGCAATTTCAATACAGACCAGTTGAAGTTGAAATTGATGAAGCACTGTTGACTAAAATTGCAGATCAAACTGGAGGAAAATACTACCGTGCAACCAACCAAGAAAAGCTGGTAGAAATTTACGATGAAATTGATGCCTTGGAAAAAACAGAAATTGAAGAAGAGAAATTTTATGATTATCAAGAATTATTTAAACCTTTAGTTATCCTAGGTTTAGGTTTATTGTTATTCGAATTTATTTTAAGAAACACCTTATTTAGAAGCTTTGTATAATGTTAATTTTAGAAGATAAAATATATTTTTGGTTCTTGCTCGGCATACCGTTGCTCATTCTTTTATGGGTGAGTGTAGCTGTATGGAAGAAAAAAATGCAAAGAAAGTTTGCAGATGCTCACTTGTTTCCTTCTTTAGCACCAAGTCTCTCTACCATAAAACCCATACTAAAAGTTTTGGTTTTGTGTATTGCTGTGGCTTGTTTTAGCATTGCTTTGGTCAATCCCAAATTAGGCTCTAAAATGGAAACTGTAAAACGCGAGGGTGTAGATATAGTTTTTGCTTTAGATGTTTCTAAGAGCATGCTTGCTGAAGACATTGCCCCCAACCGAATAGAAAAATCGAAACAAGTAATTACGCAAATCATCAACAATTTAGCTGGAGATAGAATTGGAATAATCGGTTATGCAGGAAGTGCATTTCCACAAATTCCAATTACTACGGACTATGCCTCTGCTAAAACTTTTTTACGCGCCATGAATACCAATATGGTTTCCAGCCAAGGAACGGCAACAGGAGATGCTATAGAACTCGCCAAAGGATATTACAATGATGGCAACGTACTTAGTAGAGTTTTGGTGATAATTGGAGATGGGGAAGACCACGGAAGCGAGTTTCAAGCTGCTGCTCAAGCTGCAGCAGAAGAAGGAATAAAAATTATTTGTATTGGTATTGGCACCCAAAAAGGAGGACCAATTCCCATTCGGGATGGCAAACAGCAAACTTATAAAAAAGATCAAAATGGGGAAACGGTGATTACCAAATCCAGTCCAGAAACTTTACAAAGTATTGCAGAAATTGGAAATGGAATTTACATAGATGGCACCAACACTACAGAAACAGTTGAAAGTTTGGAGCGTTTTTTGCAAAATTTAGAAAAAACAGAATATGAATCTATGCAATACGCCAATTACCAACATCAGTTTCAATGGTTTCTCGGTTTTGGAATACTATTTCTAATTTTAGAAAGCATATTATTGAACAGAAAAACAAAATGGTTAACTAAATTGAATTTATTCAATGAAAACGAATAACACATACCGTATTAAAATTTCGCTAAACACTTTTATTTTAATTGTTTTTACAAGCATTCTATCTAACTTGAATGCACAAGAAAACAAAGCAGAAAAAGAAGCCAGAAAATACATGGCAGAAGCGAGTGAATATATAGAAAATGACAATTTTGTAGATGCAGAAGCAGCACTTCGTAAAGCCATTTCTATCCAACCTGAAAATAAAAAAGCAGCTTACAATTTTGGGAACTTATACATTACCAATGAAAAAAATAGAACCGCTTTTCAACGTTTAGCTGAAGCTGCATCAGAAAATGAAAACAAAGGTATAAAGCACAAAAGTTTCCATAACCAAGGTAATATTTTCATGAATGAGGAGCGGTATCCTGAGGCCATTGAAGCTTATAAAAATGCATTACGCAATAACCCAAATGATGATGAAACACGCTACAACTTAGCACTAGCGAAACAGAAAATGGAAGAAGAAGGCGGCGATGGCGGAGATGATGATGACCAAGAAAAGCAAGACGAGAAAGAGCAAGAAAAGGAAAATGAAGGAGAAGGCGAAAACGAAGACGAAAGTGAAGGTAAGGATGAAGAAAGTGAAGAAAAAGACAATCAAGAGGGAGATAAAAAAGATGAGAAGAAGGAAGGAGAAGGTGATCAAGATCCTGAAGATGGTAAAAAAGAGGAGCAAGAAAAAGAAGAGCCTTCTGAAGGTAAAAGCCCTGAAGAAGAAAAAGAAGGAGATAATAAGCAGCCTCCACCTCAACAAGTACAAGGTAAGCTTTCTCCAGAACAGCTTAAGAACTTGCTAGAAGCAATAGAAAATCAAGAAAAAGACATTCAAGATAAATTGAATGCTAAGGAACAAAAAGGTAAAAAGGTAAAAACCACAAAAGATTGGTAAATGAAATGGATTGCAAACATATTCTTTTTCTTAGTTGTCTTCAACTTTCAGGCACAGGTAAGTTTTACCACAGAGGTTAGTCGTGAAAAATTAGGTATAAACGAACGCCTAAAGGTAGACTTCATCATAGATAAGGATGCAGATAATTTTAAAGCACCAGATTTTGTAGGCTTTAAACGCCTTGCTGGTCCCAACCAATCCATAGAGCAACGCTATGAATATGGTAAAGCTACATTCAAAAAAACCTATACCTATTATTTACAACCTGAAAAAAGAGGAAATTTAGAAATTGGTCAGGCTGAGGTAGAATATGGAGGTAAAGTATACAAGTCACCTCCCAAAACTGTAGAAGTTACCGCCGCAGTAGACAATCCTAATTCTCCTACAAGCATTGCAAATAGTGAGGTTTCAGATGCAATTCATTTGGTTGCTGAAGTTTCAAAATCCAGACCTTATTTAAATGAAGGCGTTTATATTGTGTACAAATTGTATGTAGACCGAAACGTAAATATTCGGAATTATCGCCCCATCGACGAGCCTTCGTTTAATGATTTTTGGAGTCAGAATATAGACATCGATCGATTGGAATTTAAAGAAGGTGAATATGGTGGAATTCCTTACCGATATGTTGAATTGCGAAAAACTATTTTGTATCCACAAAAGACGGGAGAACTAAAAGTTGAACCTTTAACCATAGGTGTTTCAGTTGAAGTTCCTACCAATAGAAGAGATATATTTGGTAGAAGACAATACCAATTGGTAGAAAAAACATTTTCAGCTAATACCAAAGTATTTGATGTAAAAGCCTTACCTGAAGAAGGAAAACCAGTTGATTTTACAGGAGCTGTTGGTGATTTCAATATACAGTTAATACAAAGTAAAAGTGAGTTGAATGCGAATGAAAGTTTGAGTGCAACCTTGAAAATTTCAGGAAATGGAAATTTAAAATTGTTTAATCCCCCGAAACTAAAAGTTCCTAATTCAATTGAACTTTACGAACCTGAGCGGATAGATAATGTAAACACAAATGCCTATGGAATGAATGGGTACATCAGCGAAAAATATACTTTGGTGCCACAGTTTGAGGGTGATTATAGTTATGGCGGAGTCAGTTTTTCTTATTTTGATCCGCGTACAGAAAAATACAAAACCTTAACCACCAACACAGCTAGTGTTAAAGTAAATAGAGACCCAAGTGCACCTATACAAAATCAACCACAAGCCAATGCTAGTCAAGATTCTTCTTCGCAAATAAAACAACAGGTTCTTACTCCAGATAATCAATTTAAATACATTGAATTAAAGACTAAATTGGAACCAAAAGGGACTCAACTATTTTTTAAATCGAATCTATTTTGGTTGTACTTGTTGCTTCCATATTTATGTATTCTTTTGCTTATGGTAATCAAAAAACGAGTTCAAAAAGGAAGTGGAGCATCATCAAGAAATCAGGCACAGCAAAAAGCCAATAAACTAGCTAAAAAGTTTTTATCTGAAGCCAAGCGAAATATTAAAGACCAAGATAAATTTTATGCCTCATTGGAACTTGCGCTACACAATTTTCTGAAAGCAAAATTAAAGATTACAACATCTGAAATGAGCAAAGAAAAAATTATGGAAACCTTAAAAGATAGAAGCGTTGGAGATGAACAAATTCAACGTTTTATCAAACTTTTAGAAGGTTGTGAATTGGCTAGATATGCACCCTCTTCTTCAGCTGCAAAAGAAGAAGATTATAAAAAAGCAGCACAAACTATAAGTGAAATGGACAAAGCCTTGTAACATGAAAAAAACACTTCTCATTGTATTGCTTGCTGTGGCTCAAAGCCTGATAGCTCAGACCCCAAAAGAACAGTTTACAACAGCCAATGAGGCTTATGCAGATGCCAATTATAAAGAAGCTACCCGTTTGTACAAAGAATTGATTGAGCAGGGTTGGCAATCTTCTGAACTGCATTTTAATTTAGGAAATACCTATTATAAAAAAGGAGAAATAGCGCCTAGTATTTACCATTATGAAATGGCTCTACTCCTATCTCCTGGTAATAAAACCTACTTAAATAATCTAACTTATGCAGAACAAAAAAGAGTAGATGAAATAGAACCCATCCAAAAGTCTAAATTCGATTTAAGGATAGAAAAAATTATCAATTGGTTCAATTTAGAACAATGGGGCAAGATAGCAATCGGTTTTGCTTCCCTTAGTTTACTTTGTTTTGCTGGGTTTTTGTTTTTCAGGAAGTCGATTCTCAAAAGATTCTTATTTAGCCTTTTCATTGTATTTACTTTGGCTTGTGTTTCAACCTATTATCTAGCAGATAAACAAGCCTTTTTAAGCAAAGAGAATCTGTATGGTATTGTTTTTAGTGAAGAAGCTAAAATTTATGCCGAACCTAATTCCACTACCAATCAGCTGTTTTTGTTACACGAAGGAACAAAAGTAAAAGTAGAAGATGAGTTTAGAAGCTATACAAAAATAAGACTCGGAAACAACATTACTGGTTGGATAGAATCTGCTCAAATAAAAAAGCTTCAACTGAATTAAAGTCTACTAAAAATCAAATTAAGAATACGATACGGACATTCAGAAGTGTGCGAAGTTTGAAACTTCGCACAGCAAAAAAATCCAAAAATGTTTTAGTAATTAGGTTGATTGAATGTTACAAATACCAAAGTAACCCTATGGTATGTACAATCTTATGAAATTGTCAATTTTACTATTCTCTTAATTTGTCATTCATTTTTTTTGCTCAATCTAGAATTACCTTTGCATACAAAATAGTAAAACTTTACGATATTAGTTTTATTCAACTTTATTAATCCAAAACCAAAAATTATGAAATCAAAAAGCAAATTAAGCAAATTGAAAAGATTACCTCTATTATTGTTATTGCCAGTATTATTGGCAACTACGTGTGAAGATGACAATTCAACAGGATTTGAAACCACTTATTACATTCAAAATGATGCTAGCGAAGATTTATTTTTTCTTACAGAAGTGAATGATTTTATTCTAATTGAAAGCCAATCAACTTTTCAATTGGGGAGCGATTTAAATTCAGAAACAGA
>Ga0307972_1000686_pt1 | contig 18487 bp, 35 predicted proteins | sample OrgLakmetagen780_FD_201848 | JGI IMG/M metagenome (GOLD analysis project Ga0307972, IMG submission 201848) | Saline water microbial communities from Organic Lake, Antarctica - #780 | ecosystem: Environmental > Aquatic > Non-marine Saline and Alkaline > Saline | place: Antarctica: Organic Lake...
TCGTGGTGAGACTCCCAACGGATTTTCTCTACACCGTATTCAAGAAATTCCATTTCAGATTCGTTGACCTGTTTTAAAAGTCTAAACCATCCTTTTTGTTTGCTTCTTGTTGACATTTCTTACTACCTCTCATTTTGGTGATAAATGATCGGTAGTTCTTTTGATGGTAAAACATGATTAATCCTCTCGGCTAATAAAGTTTATTTTGGAGAAAAACACCCAACAATTAATCGCTTTTTGATTTCCTTATAAAGCATGAACTGATAACCAACATCTGCAACCTAAGTTAATATTTGATCGTCTGGGCTTAACTTTTGTTTATCGTAGAAATCAAAATTCTCAATCTGATACATTGTAATTCCTTTTGTATTTAGCGGGGTATCGGATTCGAACCGATGACACGAAGGTTGGAAACCTTCTGCTACTACCACTGAGCTAACCCCGCATATCTCCTATGCTTAGAAAAGTTGTCCCGCCACAACACCGCTTTGGCCACAATTATAAAGCGTTTGGTCTTTCACCACGTTGTGTTGCTATTGTTGAAAAAAATTTGCCGGAAGAGTTTTCGCCATTATCCTGAGCGAGAACATCTTTTCTAAGCTGCTAAGGTGTCACCCCCAACATATTCTATTTATAAACTTTACAGAGTAACTTTTGTAACGAACTTCTTGCTGTCAGTATATAAAGGCATGAATAAAGCCCCATTTTTTCCATATAATCATCAATGTTATCTTGATGATCTTCGTATACCACATCAACACTTGTTGAATTTCGGCTTCTGTATATTGGTGAGGTTCGACTTTAGTAGACATAATAGATTAGACCTTGAAGCTCATTTGTGATGCAAAATTTTGCATTACTTGAATGTCTTTTGTCTCATCATCATACATGGAGTTATTCATCTCTACAATAAACTTTGCATAGATTACTGCAAGGTCATCAATGTCTTTCATAGGATCATCTTCTTCCATTAAAACTTCTGTTTCAACATTCATTGAAGTTGAAATACGAACCGCATCAACATAATAAATGCCGTGATTATAGGCCAGATTCTGTGCTACAAGCTTCATGAAAACATTTCCAAGATTGTCTTCTACACGAAAATTTGGATTATTTTGAGTTTTTTCTTTTAACATCTTAGTTAGTTCTTTAATTCCATCACGAGTATGAATATCCATTATGATTCCACCACTTTTGTAATTTGACTACCCAGCGACCCAGAAAGCCGTTCTAGTGTGTCTTGAATTTTGTTAAGCTCACTAACGCTCTCTTCAACTGTTTCTTTGTTCAAGGCTGTTTCAAGAACCTTTTTAGCAACCTGTTTGTGTGTTGGATGATAACTCACTGTCCACATGTCTTTGTCTTCGCCTGTTGCCTTGACCTTGCCATCAGATCGAGATTCTAGGGTATGGCCATATTGATCTGTCTTGAATCGAAAATCCTTACTAATGTAAATCATTTGCATTTCCTTTTGTGGTTTAAGCAAAAAGTCTCAATCGAGGCCTTTTCATTCTAGATTAGAGTGTAACCTTCTTTTGTACCGACTTTTACAAGCTTTGGTGATTTGTCCCAGTAAGTATCAATCCGAAACACGATACCTTGAAACAGAATCTCATCACCAATGTTCAGTTCTAGGTAGGTTTCTTTGGCTTCGTTGTTAGAGGTAATTGAAACACAATTCTTATTCAACCAGTGAAGATCGTGTCCACGTTCAACAGCATCATTGTAAGATTCAATCGGATCATCGTTGTTTTCAATTGCGTAAGAGATGACTGATCCGAAAGTCAACATCTTGTAGTTGCGACTGCCTGAAACTGCAACAACATCATTATCTTTAAACACTGGCAAACCAGTTAGTGAACATTTACGTGGCTTGATAACGTCATAGGCTGGAAAGGATGCAACGACTTCTTTGATAATTCGGCTCATAATGTAATCTCCTAAAGGCTTTCTTTCGAGGGCCATCCCTCACTACAAGTATACTATGTCATAGTGAGGGAGGATTGCAAGGATTATCTGATATTAGTGGTCAAGTGTATGTAGTAGATTATCACCAGATGTAGCCCTACGTTGAATTTCGTCCAGCATTAATTGTAATTCTGTGGTTACTTTTGGCATTGCGTTATACCTGATCATCTTAGGCATTTTCTTTGCCTTGGCGCGAGTCTTGTTATATTTTTCAATTAATTCTATGGTTTCTAAAGATAGGTACTTCATAATTCAATCTCCTGATTTGTTTGTCTTCTCTCTCACTACACAAACAGTATAGAAACAAATGAGGGCGGTTGCAAACGTAAAGCAATAAAAAAGGGCCATAAAAGACCCCTTTTTATTTTTCTACTAATTATCTATAGGGTTTATTCTCTGTCTAATTCTCCAGCTACCCCACCACCAAAGGAACTAAACTGTTTTCCTGTGAAATTTCCTTTTGGGGTTTCGATTTCTTCATTATCGGGAATTTTGAGTCTGTTTTCAAATGCTTTAACGAACCCCTCGCTTTTATCAGATACGTCTTTCAAAAACCAACGAATCGCTTCCTTGGTTTTGTTAGGAGTTCCACCCTTTGCTTCTTCTAAAAATTCTGTGTATGTTTTCATAATTCTTTCCCTTTTCGTTTGGTATGCCAATAGTGTAACACTATTTATAATTTAATAACACCAGCCATTTACACTTTCTGTACTTTCAATTTATCGTTGATTACTGAAAACCAATTTTCACGGCTGTTGTTTTTGCTGTAAGTGCCGTGAATATCATTACCAAGTACATTATTCCACACTTTAACAAATGATTCGACACCGAATGCTTGTGCGAGTGCAACTTGTAGATTGCGTACTTGCTCGTTTTTTATATTGGAAGCCATTTCACTAAAATGTCCCTCTACAACATCTTCCACTTCAACCAATTCAATGTAGTCTGACGCAAAATAAAAAAATGCTTCATCATCGGTGCCGTGTAGTTCTTTTAACATCTGGGTTAATTTGCGACTATTAATATACTTGTGTGTTGGTTCACGAGCATTGACAAATTTACTCATATCAATGTCAAGTGACACAACATCCTTACCATATGCATTTGCTGTTTCAATTTTATCAGAAAAGTAGATACCGATACCTTCCTGATTGTTTCCATTGTTCATTAACTTAGGCGACAGTTTAGTGGTTCCAAAGTTATCGCCATGGTATATCGTAATCTTCTTACCTTCAAGTAAGAATGATTCCTCCAAAAACTCTTTGTAAGTCTTCATAATTCTTTCACTTTTCTTTTGGTATGCCAATAGTATAAAACTATTTATCACACAATAAAACCACCAGAGATTGGGTCTGGAATCTCTGTGTTCGCTCCAAACGTGTCACAAAAAGACGATAGATTCTTTCTAAGGTAAGCCTCTGAAATTTCAAATTGCTTTATAGCCTTCCTATAAGCCTCAAATTCCATGAGTTCGTCTGTGTTGTCAACATCAAACGAAGTCCCCACAAACACGTACCCACATTTTGTGGTGATCAAGCATGAAATGGTATCAACCTCATCATCATAAACGTATTCAATCTTTTCGATCTTTGCTTTTAGTTCAGTTTTCATTTGACTTCCTTAATTAATAAACATTCTCTACAAAGACAACCATCACGAAATTTATCAATTGGTTGATAAGGAACATAAACACACCAACAAGCAGAAAGAGATTTTCCATCTTCCATAGCACAATAAAACTGATTATTACAATCAGAACAATTTATATCACGTTTTATTTTTTTCATAATTAATCATCAGAATCCAATGTCAAAATTTTCGTTTTCATCGTCACGGCGCATAACACCCACTTTATACTGGCCATTATCTTGTTCTTGTGGTGATGCTTGTGTTTTAGAAATGTCAAGCCAATTTTCCATAAACTTCAAAGGATTTGTTTTTGGCATGGTGTGTTCGCTCTTAACTTTCAAGAACCTGTAAACATCTTTAGAACAGAAGAGCGCCCATTGCGACAACACGGATTCATTCAAGCCTACCAGTTCCCGCTCTTCTGAGAATAGATATTTGTTCCATGTCAGTTCACCGTTCACAACCTCATCAACTAAAGCTTTGATCTGATCAGCACATTGCTCCATGGCAATTTGTCCACGCTCGGTTTTTAGTTCTGCTGTAATAACTCTCTTGTCAAATTCAGCATGAACTTCTAACTCATCTTGTGCAATCTTTTGAACGGCTTTTCCAATAGGCCCAAACATACCTGTATCACAAATAGCAAACGTCACGGCAAAGCTGGACATAAACTGGATGCGCTCAAGACATAACAGTGCCACAAACACCATGAAAGCCTTGTTATAGGTATCTTGATTGTTCTCAATCATACCCAGTGCATACATATGTGAGGCTTTGTGAGCTTCGCTAAACACCCTAGACACGCTGACCATACGCGACATAGCTTCTTCAACTTTTAGAACCTCAGAAATGATCACAGATGGATCATCAAAACTACTACGCACAATTTCAGAATACGTTGCAGAGTGTAGCACCTCGTTGTCTGAGATGCGTTGAATTGCAGCCCACAGTTCGGATGATGTAATAAACGGAGCCATCACAGGAGCAATGCTTCGAGAAGCCACACTATCTGCTTCCCATTGCCAAGCCAATGTTTTGATCATTATTTCATAGACGCTTTCGCTACAAGTCTTAAACTCTACGTTGCATGAACTATAATCAAACTCATTTTCATCCCAGTCAAGAGATTTTTGAGTTTTGTACATTTTCCAAATATCAGGGTAGTGTTTGTTGATTGTATCAAACAACCCTGATTCCTGACCCCCAAGCAAAAGCTTGGGTTTTTCGTAATCTGTTTTTTCTGTGTTAAAAACGTTTTTATCAATCGGCATTTATTTCTCTCTTTGTGTAAATTTGTTTATATTGTACAACCACCATCAGGGCCACAAGCTGGTTCGCCTGTGTCTAATTCAACACCGTCACTGGTTTTGCTGTTTACGTAATATCGAGTCTTCATACCCATTTTAGTCATGTAAAAGTAATCAGTCAACATTTCTTTTGAACCAATCACTTCATCACCAATTAGCTTTCTATACAAATCCGCACTAATTCCTTGATCAGTAAATTTTTGTACAATCGCATAACAATCAATCAAATCTTTTGTTGGTATATCCCATACAATTTCATATTTCTTTGCAAGTTTTTCACCGTCTGGCGCACACCAGTTAATAATAATGTTATTATCTGATTTAAGCATAGAAATGTCGCGCACAGGATACAACCCGTTCGTTGTTCCAGAAGCTTTAGAACTGGACTCACTAGGCATATGTGCAACCAACACTGAGTTACGAATACCACCATTGGTAATGACTTCGCGCCTCAATTCTTCCCAGTCATATTTTAATTCAGTCCCTACAATTCCATCAACATTTTTGTTGTATGTGTCGATAGGCAACCAACCTACAGGCCATTTCGTTTTGTGTATCCATGGCGCGTTACCAAGCTCTTTAGCCAATTGCAAACTTGCTTTGATCATGTAGTACATATGCTTTTCTGAGATTTCATGAATCTCTTTCTTGCCCTCAGTCGTGCTATAAAGCAATCCTTTCTTAGCCATGTGATGCGCTAAACCAATAATACCAACCCCAGCATTCAACCTACTCTTAGCGGTTACAGACAAGTGAGGTAGCTCATAATGCGTTCTATGAATGCATTTGTCAATCATAAGCAAAGAATAGTAACAGGCTTTTTCATAGTGTTCGTCATCTTTAATATGACCAACTACAACACCAGCCAAACTACACAGAGCAATTTCCCCTCGGCCATGATCTTCTGTAGAATACAAATCAGCCATGTTTTCATAACCCTGTGTTGGTAAGGATATTTCCGCACACAAGTTTGAACTAAAAATTCTATCATGAAATGGAGTATGTCTGTTCATTTCATCAGGCCAATGCAAATACGATCTACCCGTTTCATAAGCTTCATTTAATGATACTATCAAAGCTTTCCTAGCATTGATATACGTCTTTTTAAAACTATCATCAGCTTCATACTTTGCATATAGGGTAGCAAACAGTTCTTCGTTATCGCTATAAAATGCTTTGTACAAGTCTGGTGCTGTAAAGCTATTGAACAAAAAGACATCTTCTTTCTTAGCTACTTTTCTAGCATAGAATTTGTTTGTTCCTGCATTGTAATCCATACCTCGAATCTTTTTGTCTTCTGTTGACATTGGATTCTTTAGCTGTGAAATAACAGCCACTTCTGGATCAAACATAGAATAGTATGTTGTAGCAGCGCCACCCCTACCATTTTGTAGGTTGGCTTTGATAGCACCAACTAATGAACGATAATACGGGAGCTTTCCTTGATGTTCAATGGCACCGCCTCGAACGGGATCACCGACAGATCGAATTTGGTGGTGTGCGCCAATACCAGCACTCATATACGTCATGGTATATGCGATATGATCACCAACACCAATAGACTTAGCACTATCATTAACAGTATATAAACAACAACTGGCAAAGCCCCTCAGAGGTGTTCCAAGGTTGACATAGTTGGGGGTAGGGGCATTGATCACCTTGTTGGATAAAAGCTCATAAAATGCTTTTACGTCAGTCATACGCCGTTCTTTTGGCTGGTCTTCTGACAGAGCCATAGCCATACGCATATACACAAACTGTTGTGATTCATATTCTTCACCGGTAACTCGGTTCATCAAAGAATACTTTTCACGAATCTGTTTTAGTTCAAAGTGTGTAGCCTTCAAATCTTTGCTGTGATCAATCAACTTTTCGACTTGTGCATATTCTTCATCACTGTAGCCCAAATGTTCCATTATACCAATTTCTTGTAGTTTTCTATGAAGACTTAATACAGATGGAATATTATCATCGAATACGGTTTTATAGATTAACGCACCATACAAACGACCAGCCATACGATTATATGACCAAGAATTATGTTCAAGGCATGTTTTAATAAGTCTTTGTTGTAATGTCTGAGAATTGCATTCTTTTGGTAGAGTATTGACAGTATACAAAACGACACTTGACCAATCGACTCTCGTTCCTAAAGTTCTTGCAGCCCACTCACCCCATTGGTTTACTTTTGTTGGTGAAAATGGTTGTTTGGAACCATCTCGCTTAATAATTGTTTCTATCATTACTTTCCTCTTGATTTTAAATGTTATTGCAGATTAAATAGTCTACAATAGCCGTGGAGTCTATCACGTCACCGATAGGCGACTCAACATTTTTTCGTGTATAATTCATGATGGTTTTTAAGTCTGTGTCAAACCGATCATCAAACGCTTCTAGCATGGCTTCTTTCTTAGAATTGCCTTTACCACAAAAGTGTTTTTTGATGGTGGTTGGTGCAGGTGTGGTGAACTCAATTCCAGCTTGCCATAACTTCTGTTTAAGAATGCCTGTATTTTCAGCTATTTCGAAAATTTTCCCTTTTGAGCCAAGGCTATAACCTTCTAAGGCAACTTGTTTTACGTTGAACTTTTGCAAAATAGCAAGCGCCCATTCACTAATATTGTCAAATCTTTCCATCTCAGATTCATAAGGAATATGTGACATTCCATAGATGTTTTTGTTGAAGACAGACTTATATTTAGTCTCAGAAGTATAGAAAAATACCTTTACATCATTGAAATTAACTATAGGCTTCATAGGATGAATTGCAATTGCTGGTGTAGTATAGCTGTAGTCGATGCCAGCGACCATAGCAACCTTACTCATCGTCAGAACTCATATCAAGTTCGCCGCGCTGATCTTCTCCACCAATGTCATCACCACAGAACGGGCAATAACTAATTTCCGAATTCACACTCACTATAATGTATTGTTGATCACAGTTTAGACAAATAACTTCTTGTTTTAACATAAAAATCCCTTGTAGAAAATTGTTTAGATTGATTTCTACAAGGGATTTATGTTGTATTAAATCAGAGAATTTTTAAAAGACTGGTTGTACAATTACAATGGCTTTTATATCGTAAACCATATATTCCAATGATTCCAAAATAAAAGGTAGGATTTGATCCGTTGTGCAGCTATCAAAAATCATTTTAACTGGTTCTGCATTACACCCTCTAAACTTTTCAAATCTTTTAAAATCACTAATTGAAACCGCTGCATTAAAGCCCAAAATTCTATTAAATTCTGTAGCTGCATATTGATTACGACATACTACCAAAATTTCATCTTCTGATTGACTAACGTATTCTTTGATTGCTTCTGTGTGTCCACACTGGCGACCAAAACTAAAAATAGTTGCTTTCTCAAATGGACTTACATGATCATACTTATTGAAATGATCAGCCGAAATATCAACCATACCTTTCAATAGTTCTAACGTGTTATATGTTGTAACTGTTTCTACTAATTTCATATTAACCTCTATATGTAAAGGAAAAAAGGGGCCGTAGCCCCTCTTGTTAATCGCCGTTTGCTAGTCTTGCAAACTCATCCAACAGATCATCGTCATCGTCGTCAGCATCAGCAACCACTTCTTTCTTAGCTGGTTCTTTTTTCTCTTCTACTGGTTCAGATTTTTCATCATCTTTACCACTTAACTCTTTGTACTGCTCTCGGAAGTCCTCTTCTGCTTCCTTAGCGTGATCCTCAGAGGTTTTATCAAGCTTGTCGTAGTCTTCACCGGTCACTTGCTTAAACCGCGCTGCAAGCTCGTCAAACGGCTTCACAACGGCGAAACTAGAAAGATCATAGGTCTTTTCAAAGACCTCTTTCATCTTATCTTCATCACCATCCATGAATTCGGCAACATTACCAAAGAATGATTCTTCGTAGTTTGGTACAATCACTTTATTACCAGTACGACCATCAGGAATTTCACGTCCCAATGCACGAATTTTCAGTGGTGCGCCACCCCATAGATCAAACGGATCAATTGCTTCGTCGTCTTCGAACTTTGGATTGATAGCCTTTTCGATAATTGCGAAGATTTGTGGCCCGCATTCCATGATCATTACTTGACCTTCGCAATCAGGATTGTTCTTGTCTTTTTCCACATAGACGTTAAAGAAATACTTTGTCTTGCGCTTTCGATTTTTCGCAATGTTCTGGTATTTGTTTTTGTCTTCTGTGCTTTCGGATTCATCACCCAAACGCCAGTAAAGGCCGTTCGAGATACCTACAGGGTCTTTTTCGTCAAGAGTTGATCGAGAGTTTTCCCAGTAGAAATTACTACCAACATTGAAAGAATGGCTGAACTGGCGAACAAAGTTATCCCCTTCCTGTGCAGGAAGCAAACGAATAACTGCATTACCAATACCTTCTTTCTTGTCAAATCCCGGCTTATAGATACGTTCATCTTTTTTGCCGCCACTACCTTTGTTCATAGTCTCAAGCTTCTCTGCCATTGCCTTGAGGTTACTGCCTTTCTTTTTCTTTAGTGCATTGAAATTAGTCATTAATTATTCCTAAAAGTTTTTTAATAATTTATTTTGTCCAAATTTTTTCATTTCATCCATGTCATGTAAACGAGAGAAGTAGCAACGGCGATAAAATCCTGTAACTTGCCTATGCTTGTCAACCACTTCTTTCCATAGAAGCGGATCAGAACTGTGTGATTCTTCAAAGATGCTAGATATATATGCATCAATAAAAATCACTGTGTTTTTTGAAACCATTCCCTTATCATACCATACGTACAACAAAGGATGCAAGTGAAATTCTCCACCATTGAATAAGTCTTTGTAACCACAACCAGTGGATTCTATCATCTCATTGATGCTGTAGAGATCGTCATCGAATTCTACATCAAACATATTTATTCTGTCAAGACATTTCTTATAATGTTTGTACCACATCTGAGGAATAAATTTCTTATACCCATCTTCCATATTAACAAAAAAGAAAGTTTCAAGCTCATCAAAACCCACACGCTTTTCTATACCTGCGTATTTATACACGTTTGACTTGTTCTTTTTGAAAGTTTCAAGCTTTACACTGGTCTTACCATTGTACTTGAAATAATCATAATTGATCTTATCATTAAAGTGCATCATGATGGCAAGGTATTTTTGATAAGCTGTGAATCCGATCATCTCACTCATCCATACTTATATAATGTTGAAGATTACCAATAGCATCATATAATGCATTGTGTGGAACCTCTGATAACCCGTTAAGCCTGCGATCTATGGTAAACGTCATCACGTTTGGTGTGTTTATCATTGTCCCTGCACCAGTGATCATAAGCTTACATAGATGTTGAATGTCTTCTGGCCAATCTGCAACTATTTCGATATTTGTGTATTGCAAAAGATACCATTGCAATCTACTCTGAATAGTATCGTCGCCTTCCCATAGGATAATGTTATCCAGTGGGTGTTTGTCAAGAAAAGGCATTACATTTTCACTAACCCATGGGTCAATATTCATAGCTTTTGTTTCGTTTCGAACACCATAGAATATACACCCATCTTCTGCGACCATACCGATACTGATCAGATCACCTTTAAATCCGTTAAACTCTGTGTCAAGAAATATTTTCATCAGAATAAGCTCTCCATAGAATGACCTTTAATAACTTTTAAGTCTACACCCTCACGTTCAATAGAGTCAATCAATTTTTTGTTTAAGAGTTTAGCTATGTCTTCTATTTCCTGATCAGTTTCATTTTCATAGAAATGAAGAATGGTTTCAATATAGCTATCAAACTCTAGGTCTTTTTTCATTTGTTCAAGATATAGACAGAAATCGTTTTTTGATCTAAACATCATTTATTTAAAACACCCCTTGAGTTGTTCCACAAGTTTTGCTACTCGCGGATAGTAATTTTTTAGTCCTTTGCTCATGTTGTTTCCTGAGTTATAGGATGCCACAACATGACTCCATTGCCCACCCCTACGGCTGTCCCAGTACAACAGTTCTTCAATAGAAAGGGCAATGGCTAGGTCATCATCAAAAACGATCTTAGACGCTGCTACAGAGCGCATGAAAGGTGTGTCTTTATATCCTAGTCTAGAAATTGCTGTCTTGATGTTAATCTGAGTCAATCCAAAATCTTTTGACTCTGGATTGACTCGATACAACCCACCTTGACTCTCCTTAATAATAATAGCTGCTAACGTGAGTCCATATCCATGATCAAGAGCCGCGTAATAACCTTTTGATACATTGTACCATTGTTGATTGGTCATTTTTTCTTGTGGTTCGCACGTTGATGCATTCGCCGTGTTTGTTAGAAACAAATGCCCCATAAGAACTACAACACTTGCGCCAATTAGAATTTTATCCTTTATTAACATAAGAAAATTCCCCAAATTCTTGCATTCTTAGTTTTAGTTGATCGACTGAATCAGAAGTAGCGTCACTATAACCACGAAGATACGTCCTGTAAAAAGCATTGTATAATTCTGATTCTTTTTCAGCATCAATGCTTTCAAAATTTTCAGACATAAAGTTATCAAAACCTTTCATTAGAATATTCCTATAGTTTGTAGTAGAGAGAATCTTTTTCGTCACGAGTTCCTTTGAAAATCTCAATCAGCTTTTCAAACTCACCCCTGTATTTGTCGATAGAGAATTTGAACATATCTGAATTAGACAGTTCGTGATTGCCTACAATGATACACCCTTTTGTTGCCTTGAGTCCAAACATTTCTTCAACACAAATGGCGTAACCTGTAACCTGCAATACGTAGCAAAAATATTTTCTTCTAGCGTATTGTTTTTTAAAGTTAAATGCTCTACGGCTGTTCTTGTGGTCTATTATGTAGAGAACACCATCAATGTAAGCGATACAGTCAACACGACCAGCAAACCCGTATTTCTTGCTGTACAAGGGAATCTCAGTGGCTAGAACGGGGTTTATGGTGTCTAGTAGTGGCTTAACACGGTTGAACAACACCTTGCCCTTACCGTGTAGCTGAGAGCGTTCTATCTCATTCCGCAAATATCCCTCACTTAGATCATGAAGTGAGTTTCCACGAGCCGATGCTTCGTTCTTGATTTTCTCTGCTTCGTCAACACCAACCCGCTTGATCCATGCATCAATACCACCATCATCCAAAATTCCTAGAATGGTGGTCATGGATGGAAGATTCCCTACAGGCGTCTTGTAGAATCTCTTCCCCGTTTCCTCGTTTGTCACTGACTCCATTTCTTCAAAGTCAAGTGGTTCCCAGTCAAACCTTTTCCATGTGAATGGATCATTCTTCATAGGTACATCAATTCCCTGCTAAAATAAAAAATTGTAAGATATATTAAAAGAGAAAAAAAACCCGTTTTAATTAAGTTTTCATTTATAATTAATTTTAAAGGTTCTTTATTAAATATCTTGTCAATCGCACAGTATACAAAAAGACACAATACCCAATACAAAAGATAATCCAGAAACATAATCATAGTTCAATCTCGTAGTCACATTTTTTGTATTCGTATTTGCCCAGAACAGTCAAAGGCATCATACTGAAAAACCCATCTTTCTCATCATCAAAAACGATGAAGCAGATACTAACATCACTTCTGCGAACAAATATAGCAACGGAATCCTCAGAGTTCATTTTCTCTTTGTCGTTTTCAAAGATGTTCAGAAGATAATCGTAATGACGCTCAAACAGAAGTTCAAAGATTTCTTTGAAAGTTGCCTGATCAATTCCACGTTCCAGAACACGACCAAACAGGTGCGGCTTGTACTTTGTGAAGTATCGGATGTTGCGCTTTCGCGTTGAATCAAAGAACTGTTCATTTGTTGGATAGACGACAGTTCGCATTATGTGTGATTTGTATTCTAGTGGTGTCATTTTTTAAATCTCCGATTTTTACAAGTTTTTTGATTCTGTCTGCATTCTCTTTACGGCTGTGCTTCAATACATGATCTTCTGCCCTAAAGACAATTTCATCATCCCACTTATCCTTAAAAATTTCTACAATTGACCACTTTCCATCAAAGTTAATGTTCACTGGTTCCCAATAGAGTTTGTACCGACCAAATGCAACAGCTTCAACATTCTCAACTTCTGTTACGGTTTCAACGATGATACACATTTTAAATATATCCTTAGTTGGCACATAAAAATGGAGCCACGATGGTGAATCGAACACCTCACTTCCATCCTACTGTTTAAGTACCAGCTTAGAAGGCTGGTGTAGGGAATCGCGGCATTTATATCTTATACTACCACACCACTATACACGATTGCAAATGAAATCATATACAAAATTGGCATAACTACAGCTACAAAAAACGAATTTGGATTGAAATCTAGATCAACACTATCTCGCTTTGCTGCCTTGAATGTTGAAATCGTAGAAATCACACCAACAATAACCATGATACTAGAAAGCAATAAACAAAACAACAAAACAACTTGAAAAAACATATCTACACTATTCATAATTCATTCCTTATCCTATTACAGTTTTTTGCCATTGGTCAAGAGCTTTCACAATTGAATCACTACTTGGTCTTTCAACAACTTCAAATTCAACACCAAGCGCGTCTAGTTCGAATGTTGTTTCTTTTATACACCAACGATCAGCAAATTCTCCCGTTGGTTTAATACTGACTACCTTACTTATACCGTTTTGTGCCAGTACATGTGAGCAGTGTAAACATGGTGGGTGAGAAATATAAGCCGTACCACCACGAACCTCTTTTGTAGCGTTGTAGATAGCGTTTTCTTCGGCGTGAAGAACACGCTTGTACTTCTCCACCCTATCCCCAAAAGTCGCCTCATCATGCTGGTAAGTCCTAGCAAAGCCATTCGTACCAAACCCTATGGGTCTGTTGAGTGAGTCTGTGATAACACAACCAACTTTGGTTGAAGGGTCTTTTGAGAATGTGGCATAGAATAATGCGAAGCACAAAAACCGATCACGCCAAGTATCACTTGATGTTTTTTCACTCATACGTAATTCCATACAATGGTTCAATCACTTTGTTGAGTCGATTAATTTGATCATCCATCAATGCTGATACAATGGTATCAAGTGCGCTTTCTAAATTTATAATTTTATCTCTCAAATTTCTAAGCTCATCTTCTACTTGTTCGACATCTCTTTCAATTCCCATTTTAATATACATCCCGAGTAGTTGCGTATTTGCCTTTCTTCAACACGTAAAAGTCAAAGTAGAATCCTTCAATAGTTTTCATTGCTTTTAAAGCATCAGAACTGATTCGATCTACGCCTTTCACAAATCCGTAGACTTCACTCAGGAACTTTGATTTTGTGGTGATTGCATTGATGTTATCAAATTTATTGGACATCAACCACTTAAAGTATTCGGTTTCAGCCATTGGCTTGAAAACTGCGTTGTTTTTGAAAAATTTGCTTGTGTATTCCATAACTCTTGTATCTCCTAGTTAATTTCTCAGTACAGTGTATTGTATCAGTATTTCTATTGGAGAGTAATCATTTTCTTACTAACAATGTCATGTTCACTAACAGAAAAGACAGACAATCGACCACTAACGTGCCAGATATTAAATTTTTGAGTATATCGAAAATTACCCTCTTTCAGATATCGAACTGTTCCCTTTGCATCGAATGAGGTTGTTTCTGGATTGCTGTTCTGTTTTACTTCATGAATCCGAACTGTATCACCCGAGCGAGTGAGGTATGTTCCAGCTTCATCAATAATGGTAGGTAGCTCATTCAGTAATGTCATAAAGTGTTCCTCAATTGATTTACCTATATCCTAAACATAAAAAAGGGCTTTTGCAAGCCCCCTGTTGAAATTAATCTGATTCGTTGTCAGCTTTCCATTTTTTATCCACTTCATCGTAAAATGATTTTTTATCTTCGTCTGATAGGTCTTCTGGTGATTTTGCGTCATACTTTTTTAGCATCTTATTAAAGAATGCTTGGTATGCTTTATCATCACCTTTGGTGTTTTTGTCTTCTGCTTCACTTAAAAATTGCTTAAACGGTTTCATAGTAGCTTTCCTGTAGTTGATTACTATGTAATCTATTTATGATCCGTTGTACATCAAGTGCAATTCTTGAATTTCTTCTATTTTAGCCCATCTCCACTTGTAATCCCATTAACCAATACCATAATTAGATGGTTTTCTAACCTGAACTTTGAATGTAGCCTTTCCAAGACGATTTGAAATAATCCACTTACCTGTTAAATCCCATTTCATTAGTATAAGTTCTCCGACCAAAGAATGTCATCTACGCTTTCGCTTGATTGATTACCGACGTATCGCATAATCTGATTTTGTCGTTTAGCAATTGCCCAAGCTTCTTTTCTTGTCAAAAAGTTTCCATACTGATCAATGAAACCCTGTTCTTCATTACCGCCTCGAATTCCTTGTAAGTCGGCTTGTTTAACCATCCACGTATCCCAGTGTCTAGCTCCCAAAAGGACTGTGCCGTTTTTTGTTTTATTGGCGGCACAAACTACCCTACGGGTTTCTTTTTGAATCAAAGCTCTTTCTTCATCAGTCATAATTTTTCTCCTAGTCTGTCCATGCACTTGAAATTTCAGGTGCTTCGAATGCTGAAATATTGTGTGCTAGACTCATCGCTGTCAGGTACTCTGTACCGGCGTCTTTATACATCTCTATCAGTTTATCAAGTACAACACGATCACCGCTGTTAAGTACCTCTATAGCGCTTTCACACACAGATTCATCGAACTGGTTCGACACATTCATTTTGATATCACCAGAAACGATCTTTTCAAGATGATCTTCGATCAGAACAAGTGCAACAATTTCAAAGTTTTTCATTTTCAATCTCCTAATTGGTTGTTTTCTCAATTTCTAAAACCAGTATAAACGAAAAAAGGGACTCTTGCAAGCCCCTTTCGTTTTTCTTATTTTGGTAGTTGGAAAGTTAGACCCACACCACCGCTTTCGCCATATGAACCGCTGTCTGCGGCTATTGAGGCGCTAAAGAAAGCACGTTCACCAACTGGCACCCCAACGGCAAATCTTACTACCTTTTCCCCGTTGTAGAAGCCACCAGACAAGCTTACTTAGATTTTATTTTAAACTTGATGGCCCTGTCCATCCTCCGCTGAACACACCGTCAAGAACATTTCCCCTAGCACTGTTTCTAGCAGGAGCAGCCCAACCAGCGGCTTTCAGTATGTCCCCTTTCTTGAACATTTTGTCGTCATCTGAATTCACAACAAACGCTTTAACTGAACTGTAGCTAATGATCTTGATGTACTTCTTACCAACACGAACCGAGAAAGAATTTTTAAACTCTTCAATGCGCTCTTTTGCAAAGTCAGGGCGATCAGCGAGTGAACGGTTTGACCAAGCCGCATAATCAGCAACCATGAAATCAGCAACCATGAAATCAATGTAAGCGGCAATGCCTGAATCAATATCTGTGTAAGTCATAATATAACTCCTAGTTTCAATTTTGGGGAAGTCCCCCCCTTTACTCAACACAAGTATTATTTCATAACTGAGTTAGTGTGTCTAGTAAATTCTGAAATTTTATTCTCCCAATCATCTTTAAACTTTTCAGATGAAACAACATCACTTAGTTCAATAAGGCTACTTTCATCATCTGTCATAAGTAACCTTGCTTTTACTCCGAGATATTTAAGGAATCGTTCGGCTTCTTTTTCATACAAGAAATCGAGGAATGTTACTTTGTTAATAGTTTTAGTTTCGAACTTGAATGATTCGTCATTAATCAGCCTATCAAAATTTTTCATATTACATATCCAGTCATGAAATCGTTAGTAGCAACAGCTTCAATGTGAAGTTCGCCGCTTTCTAATTCAAAAACTCTAATCAACGGACTATCAATTGACTCAATAAAATCACCTATACTCATTAATCCCAAATGTGATTTGTTTGTTGCAGAGTGTGTGTTAATGGTAATGTCATCGGTAAAGAACATAACGGGTTTCATAATTCTTAATCTCCTAGTGTTTTCTAATTTTCTAAAATCAATATTCACCACTTTCTGTTTCAAATATCTTTCCACGCTTCCCTATGTAAAGATTATAAGCTAAAAATTCAGTAGCTACAACATAAACTTTTACTCTACTACTAAACTCGCAATTTTTGACTCTTTTGATGGTAACTTTTTGATATTTTACTAGATCATCAATCGTCTTTTTCTGACTTTTGGTAATGTTCATATTCAATCTCCTAATTGGTTATTCCCTCAGTACAAATGCATTATCTCATAGTGAGGGTTGTGCGTCAAGATTTAATTTTCTAAAATTTTAACAATCCTTTCAGAAAGCTCTTCAAACCATTGTGTATCATGTCCTCGTGTTGTTTCTGCTGCTGTCCCTAACCTGATACCCGATGTTTCGACAAAAGACCTTGAATCATTGGGTATTCCATTTTTATTAACTGTTATTCCATGTTCTTCTAAAAGGTTAGCAGCTTCCTTTCCAGAATATCTGCTATCGCTTAGGTCTAAGAGTATTATGTGCGAATCTGTACCATTCGTCAAGGTTTTTAGACCAAGATTTTCAAAGACCCCACACATCGCTTTTGCGTTATCAACCACTTTACGCGCATACTTTCTAAACGATTCTGTGTCTGCTTCAATAAAACACTGTGCTTTGGCTGATATTGTGTTCATCATTGGCCCGCCTTGTGTCCCCGGAAAAATCGCGCTGTTGATCTTTCGAGTGTATCTTTCATCGTTCCACATAATAATACCACCACGCGGCCCTCTTAGAGTTTTGTGTGTGGTTGATGTAATCACATCAGCAATACCCACCGGACTTCCATAAACACCACCTGCAATTAGTCCAGAGTAGTGAGATATATCAGCTAACAAAAAAGCCCCTACAGAATCCGCTATAGCTCTAAAGCGCATAAAGTCTATTTGTCTTGGGTAGGCACTAGCTCCACATATGATCATTTTTGGAAGATGTTTATTGGCAAGACGTTCAACTTCGCCATAGTCAATCCATCCATTTTTGTCTACTCCATAACTGAATGCATTGTAAATTTTACCAGATATGTTAGGTGGTGATCCATGTGACAGATGACCACCGCTTGCTAAATCCATTCCTAATATGACATCATTGGGTTTTAAAAATGCCTGAAAGACTGCTGTATTTGCGTTGGCTCCACAATGTGGTTGAACATTGGCGTAACTACAACCGAATAGTATTTTTAATTTGTCGATTGCCAAGTCTTCAATTTCATCAACATATTCGCAGCCATTATAGTATCTTTTTCCAGAATATCCCTCCGCATACTTGTTAGTGAATACGCTTCCATTTAGTTGCATTACTGCGTCACTAACAAAGTTTTCGCTTGCTATCAATTCTATAGTGTTTGTTTGTCTGAACTGCTCTTTTGCTAATATCTGTTGTATTGTGTTATTGATCATCTTATCGGAAATCTCTCTGCTTTATAAACAAGAAAAAAAAAGGGACTCTTGCAAGCCCCTTTTTTTGTTTTTAATCGTCAAATGCTGGTGTTTCGTCGTCGCCTGTAGCATTGTTTTTCATGTTAACAATGGTTTCATAGAAGGCTTCGTACTCTTCAAACTCTTTCACAGTCTTATCAAATTTGTCATCATGA
>Ga0307972_1000699_pt1 | contig 18290 bp, 16 predicted proteins | sample OrgLakmetagen780_FD_201848 | JGI IMG/M metagenome (GOLD analysis project Ga0307972, IMG submission 201848) | Saline water microbial communities from Organic Lake, Antarctica - #780 | ecosystem: Environmental > Aquatic > Non-marine Saline and Alkaline > Saline | place: Antarctica: Organic Lake...
CCCCCCACACACTCTTGCCGTTTTGCCCGCAAGTTGCCTACACCAGCTGACCAGAGGGTCCTACAACAACACCCAGGTCTGATGACACTCAGGCCTTTTCACCACAAAGCACCCAGGTCTATCACAACAACACCCACAGGTCTCATGACACCCAGGCCTTTCACCGCAAAGCAAGAACTAGCTTACCTACGATCTTTTTGATTGATTTATTTGTTGGGACCTATAGGTTGAGCAGCCATGCCAGGCTGGATGCCTTTGTAATCCAAACTAAACTAACTATCACCGCAAAGCACAAACTAGCTTACCTGCATGTGCAGCGTCACCTCACGGATCATAGGATCGTGCGCGACACTGGCCAAGCTGCTCTCCAACAATTGGCTGCCCACCTGCACGCACAAACAATACCCAGATCGCACCTAGTGAGGGGGGAGTAGTGTTGGCCGGAACCGTATAGATACACCATATATGATGAGGTATATCTAGTGATTTTCCTGCCAAATACCGTATATGCAGCATATAAATATAAATACATTATATATGGGTTCTGGCCAGCCCTAGGGATGAGTCGTGGAGGGGGTGATGCAGATACAGCCACATTCAATCTGTCCCACTGGCATAGCTAACACACATTGTACTTCATTTGCATTGAGGGACGGCGTTGAATTATTCACAAGGGGGAAAAAGTGTCCATCCCTGGTAAAGCACGCACAGACTTTCAAAGGGACAACCTGCCAACACAGCAACGTTGCATTGTAGCCAGTGTTGTGCACCTGACGCTTGACGGCGTCAATGGTATATGACGCTGACGGCGTAATTTATGTCAAATTGACGGTGAAAATAGTAAATTACGCCGTCAATCGTCAGAGTTTAGTGACGGTAACGCCGTTATTTACGATTATTATTTACGGTGCCACTTTTGAATGACGCCGTATGTGCACAACACTGATTGTAGCACTGTAATCACACTCTCAAACAAACCAGGTGCATGAAATGTGAAAATAGGGAAGGGAAGATGCGTGCAACAACTGCCACTCCTACAGACCAAGTGCATCAGACCAAGTGCATCAGACCAAGTGCATCAGATCAAGTGCATCAGATCAAAGTGCATCAGACCAAGTGCACCAGACCAAGTGCACCAGATCAAGTGCATCAGATCAAGTGCATCAGATCAAGCGCATCAGACCAAGTGCACCAGACCAAGTGCATCAGACCATGTGCATCAGATCAAGTGCATCAGATCAAGTGCATCATACAGACAAAGTGCATCATACAGATCAAGTGCATCATACAGACCAAGTGCATCATACAGACCAAGTGCACCAGACCAAGTGCACCAGACCAAGTGCATCAGATCAAGTGCATCAGATCAAGTGCATCAGATCAAGTGCATCATACAGACCAAGTGCATCATACAGACCAAGTGCATCGAGTATGAACAGGCAGAAGGACAGTGCTTATTGATGCAGGCAAGAGTGGGGAGAAGGGGCTGCTTGGACAAGAGGGCGGCCCTCTGAGAGCCACACAGCATCCCGACCCTGGTCAACACGCAGGTCATCCATTTCAGGGTTAGGTAATCCATTCTAGGGTTAGGTGATCCATTCTAGGGTTAGGTGATTTATTCTAGAGTTAGGTAATCCATTCTAGGGTTAGGTCATCCATTTAGGACCTGGTAAACGCACAGGTCATCCATTTCAGGATTAGGTCATCCAATGTAAACGATATAACCTGTGCCAGCAGAAGAAAAGGTGGACAAGAGGGCCACACAGCATCCCGACCCTGGTAAATGCGCAGGTCATCCATTTCAGGGTTAGGTAACCCATAGTAAACGGTATGACCTGTGCCAGCACGAGGAGAGGTGGACAAGAGGGCCACACAGCATCCCGACCCTGGTAAATGCGGTCATCCATTTCAGGGTTAGGTCATCCAATGTAAACGGTATGACCTGTGCCAGCACGAGGAGGGATGGACAAGAGGGCCACGCGCAATTCCAACCATGATACACATGCAGCACGTGATTCAGACCATCGTAACCAATGCCAGCACTTTGAGAGAGGCCACGTATGGATGCTTCAATACATTTTCTTTCGACGCATTTTCTTTCGACGCATTTCTTTCAAACCAGTGTCATATCTACAGCCCCTCTCCCTCCCCCTTTTGCTCACCTTGTAGCTCCTGTAGGGTGCCAGCACTCCGAGAGAAGCTATTTATTTATTTATTTATTTATTTATTTATTCATTCATTTATCTATTTTGCTCACCTTGTAGCTCCTGTAGGGTGCCAGCACTCCGAGAGAAGCTATGTACAGACGCCCCCACTCATTGTTTGGTTCCTTGCCGCACCGCTCCATTCTGCCCATGATGCCCCCCACCGGGGTTCCTTGGTGGTACGCTGCACAACACAGCACAGCACAGCACACGATTGAATTCGGAATGTCTCGAATGACGTCACTGCGTGTCTTACACAATTTATTATTTATGTGACGCTCCCCACCGGGGTTCCTCGGTGGTACGCTGCCACAGCAAACGATTGGAATCGGAGTGTCTCGTATGATTACGGTTGGCCAAAACCATATACATATGGTGTATATAAGGCATTTTTGGCAGGGACATCACCAAATATACGGTCATATACGGTGTGTGCACAAACGGTTCTGGCCAACCCTACGTATGACGTCATTGTGTGTCTTACATATTCATTACTTATGTGACCCCCCCCACCAGAGTTCCGAGACGGTATGCTGCGCGGCACACGCAGAAAACCAAAAGGAAATCCAAGGATGCTTGCTTTGCCGCTACACACAAACAAGGGTCTGTCTAATTTGCTACACACAAACAAGGGACATCAAGGTGTGGATAAAAGCTGTGCACGGCTTCAGAGTTAAGGTTTAGCAAGTATCACGGCTTGGGTGCAATGATCAGCTGCGATGAGCTGTGTAGCAGTCGCATTTTTTCCCTGATGGCTAAACCTGTAAACCTGTGATGAGCTGTGTAGCAGTTGCAATTTTGACGGATGGCTCAACCTGTAAACCTGTGATGAGCTGTGTGGCAGTCACACTTTGTTATTGATGGCTTAACCTGTAAATCTGTGTTGAGCTGTGTAGCAGTCACACTTTTTTACTGATGGCTTAACCTGTAAACCTGCAAACCTGTGATGAGCTGTGTAGCAGTTGCAGTTTTTTACTGTAAACCTGTAAACCTGCAAACCTGTGATGAGCTGTGTAGCAGTTGCAATTTTTGACTGTAAACCTGTAAACCTGCAAACCTGTGATGAGCTGTGTAGCAGTTGCAATTTTTTACTGTAAACCTGTAAACCTGCAAACCTGTGATGAGCTGTGTAGCAGTTGCAATTTTTTACTGTAAACCTGTAAACCTGCAAACCTGTGATGAGCTGTGTAGCAGTTGCAATTTTTTACTGTAAACCTGTAAACCTGCAAACCTGTGATGAGCTGTACTGCAGGCTTTTTCCTGAAGAAGCGTGTGTGTGCCTTTTTGAGCTGTTTTGGGATCGCAACGCGCAGCAGAGAAGAAGCGTGTGTTCCTTTTTAGTTGAGGTGGATTAACAAGAAGAGGCGTGTGTTTGTTGAGGTGGATTAACAAGGAAAAGAGAAAAAGCGTGTGAAACTTTAGCATTGTGGGCTGCCCTTGAACGCACGAGTGATCGGCGCTCCAACTTTTTGACATGGGTACGTGTGAAAAATGTTATGGTACCCGGTACCAAAGTGGCTCCTTTTCCTTATTGAATGTGCAAGCAGTTATCCATCGCCTGCGTAGGTTCTCTTCTTCATTCTCCTGCGATAGCAACATTTGGTATCTGACAACATTTGGTATCTGACGACATTTGGCCAGACATGTACACCGTACATGCTCTTTAGTATCCTAAGAATTGGCCAGAACATGTACACTGTTGGCCTGTATATGTACACTCTTGGCCAGAACACTATTAGCCAGAACAAGTACACTGTTGGCCAGAAAATGTACACCTTATATGCTCTTTAGTATATCCTAACAAGTGACATCCAGGTACACATTCCATGAATACCAAAGATGGACAGGACATGACCTGCAAGGAATGTCAACTGGTGCACAATAACTCGTGCACAGCAACTCGTGCACTACGACTCGTGCCCGCACCCAGAGGGCCACTGCTCTCATGTACACTGCATTTTTAGGGTTGGCCAAAACCATATATATACGGTGTATATACGGTGTTTTTGGCATGGAAATCACCAAATATACGACCATATACGGTGCATTCATACGGTTCTGGCCAACCCTACGCATTTTAAATGCATGCCGCCGCTTATGCATGCATGCGCTCATGCATTCCATTCCGCATCCAAATTTAAGCACACCGCGCATGAACACCGCATCCCATGACCACCTCATACTTGCATGGAGCATATAACTAATTCAGCTAATGTACGCGCTCGTGCACGAAGTATCCAAAGCCACTCACGCACGCAACATACCGCACACACTAATACAACCATGCACATCTCATCTATGGCCACGCAAGACCAACTCTTGAGCGCAGACCCAAAATCACTATGCTCATATGCCCTGCACACCGCTCATGCAAACACAGCATCTAAAGCCTCTAACTACATGCATGCATCAGCATCGTTAACAAAAGCAACCATACGCGTGGTTTCATCCAATGAAACGTATGTTGCAAAAAGGTAATCGTACAGATGCCATTTCTGTACTTTGTGCGATACATATATCCACGTCACATCAAAGTCCACTAAACAAACGTCTGACACACACGTACCTAAGGTAGTCAACTCAGGGAAGTGCATGCAGTCTCTATAAACTTGGTCGGAGTACTTGACAGGTAGTATGACACTGTTTAGAAGTTTTAGTGCATCCAGCTGCTCCTTCTCTGTCACACCTGAGTGTGTGTGTGCGTGCGTGCGTGTGTATGTGTGTGTGTGTGTTTGTGTGTGTGTGTGTGTGTATGTGTGTGTGTGTGTATATGTGTGTGCAGGTGTGCGTGTGGGTATGTGTGTGCGCGTTTGCGCCAGACATGGTCGGACGTGAGTGTATTTGCTATCATCCTCAAGTTACGGCAGCCTTGAAATGCTGCCAAGCAAACAACCTGTATGCATGTTTTCTCTCATGAAGCCATTGTACCTGTAATTGTGATATTGAGGCCATCAATTGAGCACTCTGATGCCTCCCCCGGAGGCATAATGAGGCGAAGTGAAGAGTTGTGACCAGTGCGCCTCTCACCGCTCAACAGACTAGCATGGGGTGGAAGCTCTGTCACTGGGTTGGGAAGGGCGGAAATAATAGAGCTGATGGGTAACAAGCAATATGCACATACACATACATCGCGCATACATCGCGTATACTTTGTGTGACCGTTGTCTGTTGCGCATGCATGCGTGTGCATGTTTTAGTGCGCGTCGCAAATGAGCATGTGCATATATCGTACGCACCTCTATGTGCAAGTGTGAACGCGTGCGTGTGCATGTGCGGTTGCGCGTGCGCATGCGTGCGTGCGTTTTAGTGCGTGTGTGCATGCCTGCGTGTCAGTGCGTGTAAGCATGCATGTGTGCATGCCTGCGTGTTTGTGCGTGTGTGCGTGAGTGTGTATGTGTGCGTGTGTGCGTGAGTGTGTTTGTGTTTGTGTGTGTGTTTGTGTGTTTGTGTGTATGTGTGTGTGTGTGTGTGTGCGTGTGTGTGTGTGTGTGTGTGCGTGAGCGTGAGCGTGTGCGTGTGCGTGTGCGTGTGCGTGTGCGTGTGCATATGTGTGTGTGCATGCAAGTGTGTCACCTGCAAGTTAATTATAAATTGGTTTCATTTCAATCTACCATTAGCCAGATTAATTTGAATTTATTTCCGTTGCTCATTATTTCCATTGTCAGCATGCTACAGCATCAGGCCTTACACGGTTAGCATTGTATCCAGGCCTACTCCCATGGACAATGGGACACCTACTCCAATCCGGACTGGTACGCACTGCGAGCGAAGGAGTCAAAGTGCCAAGATTAGTTCTCTGCTCTTATTCACTACCTGATGATTTCCCATGTACCCAGTCGAGAAATTAAAATCGGAGAACAACAAAATGGGGGCGTCTAAAAACACCGTTTTGCACTTTCCCACCAGCAAGCTGGATTGGCCCTGGATTTTAAGTTAATCCAGGAAAACTAGGGCTGTATCTCGTATTTTTTTGTTTTTTTTTGTTTTTTTTTGGCCCCTCCACCGGCCTGCTGTCCACCTCTGCTGTCCACCTGAAAAACAATGACATGAGGGGGTTAGAACAACTTCATTACATACTCATACTAGGTGGATTTGTGCCAGGCATTCTTAAGCTTCTCTGCCATGGTGCAGATATGTGCTGTCCTCGTACATGTAAGCCATGTCCTGCAGATGACCTTCAACGGCCAACGGCAACATTGTTGCAGATGAGATGTGCGAGCTAGAATTACCTTGGGTTCTTAGGGACTGGGTGGCGGACTGGGCTGCCCTCCGCTGCGTTTCTTTTGTGAGGGCACGCGCCGCCTCTTTGCTGTGGGTGGAGAAGCTGGCGGACCTGCAAACAAGTAAGAAGTTCAAGGCACTTCAGTGGTAATAGAGCAAAAGCAAGTGCAGCAAGTTTTTCGTAAGGAGAGTACATTGATTGATTTTTAGTTTACTCTGCCGCTGCATCTCTCGGCTGTTGCTGATACGCAATGAACACACCCTACCTGGTTGTGCCTCCGGAATCGGCTGAGACTCGATTGTTCCTGTGGATTGCATGGCATGAGAGGGAGTGCATTTGCAGAAATCCCTTACTGATCAGTAAGCAACACATGAGTGCATTTCTAAAATATGGAGTGGAGATCTGCGCGCAATTGGTAGCTGTCCATGAAGCTCACCTCACCTTTCTTTCTATTTTTAGGCATTCCTGCCCTCCTCTTGCATTGCTGCAAGAGCTCCATCAGGCGTGTCCGGAGCTGTGCAAGTGTTTCTGTGACCGACTGTGCACAAATGGCACAAACAATTCTATAATTATTTGATCCTCATGTGTGTGTTTATTTGGATCATGTGTGTGTGTGTGTGTGTGTGTGTGTGTTTTGGGAGAGCATGTGTGTGTTTAATTGGATCATGCGTGTGCGTGTGCGTGTGCGTGTGTAATTTTTTTGTGTGCCTCAGTAATGTTCAGAAACAGGAATGTAGCGCAGGAGAGTGCTTGCAGAGCTGAGAGGCATGCAATTAGAGCAAGCATATGTAGGTGGTTGTGTGCGTACTTACGTTAATCTTTAGCGTTCCAGGCTCGTTGCACAGTTTGAGGATCTTGGAGAGAGTCTTGTAATTTATACTGTTCACCGGCATCTGCAGGGTTCCTTCTGGTAGGCCCTGCGCGTGTGCAAGAGGTGATGAAGCCCATGAGATGAGTCAATTGATGTGTCTGATAGACTGGACATGGACGTTTAACCATGAAGCCAGTGGTCTGCTTAGTTATGTGGACGCAGGTGTACACCCCCTGAAAGTCGGTGCGACAGTTTGCAAAATACAGCAATTACGTGATTGGGAGTGCACCATGGCTCCAATGCAATATGTGAACTGCACACCCTGCTCACCCCTTGAGTAAGGGCATGCAACACCGGGACCTCCTCTCCGCTTGCTGCACTGCTTGACACTGCTGGGAGCACGCTGAGCTCACTTAAACTGGCCAGGTGCTCAAGGGTTGGCTCTTGTGCCAACTGCTGCCGCTGCATCTCTGCGTTCTGAACACTGAGCGTGTGGCAATCCTGCTGTACCTGCTGCCGATCCTGCTGCTTGTGCTCCTCCTCCCTCGCCTTTGTCTCTGCTTTGCGGGCTGTGCACAACACCACCATGGAGGGCTCCCGATCGGTGACAATGCCTCTAGATTTCTAGATTTCCTTGCGATTCTTCTTCTTGGTTGGCACAGGGAGACCGTAGGGCACAGGACGTAACTGTATACCGCGTGGCAGATCTTAGGTTCACCCCCCATAGTAACCACGTCCACTTGCTGAGGTCGCCTGCTGTCCGGGGGAAACTGATGCAAAGCTGGAACCCCAAGGGGAACCAGTGCGGCTGCAGGCGGGCCCTCGTGCAGGGATGTCCTAACAGGAACCCAGGTCGCTTCCAGTGCCTTCCTCGCTGCATTCATGAGACGGGAGCAGCCACACTCATGAATGCAGCGAGGAAGGCACTGGAAGCGACCTGGGTTTCCTGTTGGTACATCCACTTTTGTTCTGCACGAGGGCCCGCCTGCAGCCGCACTGGTACCCCTTGGGGTTCCAGCTTTGCATCAGTTTCCCCCGGACAGCAGGCGACCTCAGCAAGTGGACATGGTTACTATGGGGGTGAACCTAAGATCTGCCACGCGGTATACAGTTACGTCCTGCGCTACGGACTCCCTGTGCCAACCAAGAAAAAGAATCGCAAGGAAATCTCGCTGCTGCGCCGAGGTCCTGGAAAAGCTGATGCGCCACCTGAGGGCTGCTTTGCTCATCTTGGTGGGCAGTCATGTCAATCTACCTTAGCCAGATCAATTTAATTTATTTCCGTTGCTCATTATTTCTTGCATCCTTTGTCAGCATGCTACAGCATCAGGCCTTACACGTGTCCTTAGCATTGTATCCAGTTCACAAACCTCTCTTAGCAAACCAACGGATATGTGTGCACCGGCCACGTTTACGGCAGTCTCACGTGACAAGTTCTAACTTGGATGCCTCTCTCGTACAGCCTCCTGCCCCTCAGCAGCAGCCAAACTCAGAGGATGTGTTACACAAAGAAGTCAGTATGATCGAAGGCCAGGAGACAGGCACAACAGCAGCAGCTGCCCCCCGAGCAAGCAGCCCTGCGTCCACCGGGGCTGCAGCCCCGGGCAAAGCAGGGATGACGTATGATGAGCTGTATGATGACCTGGATGAGGACCTGTCAGGGGAGGTAACCTTGCTGGCTCCAGCGCAGGAGAAGCCGAAAAAACCTAGAAGGAAAGAGGCCAAAGCAGCAGCGGCTGCAGCAGGAGCTGCAGAAGAAGCCATGGCAGCAGAAGCAGCGAAGGCAGCAGCAGCACAGGTGCAAGGTAAGCCACTGGCCTCAATAGGAAACTCACCAAAAGGGTTTGCCAGCACCTGTGCCAGCACAGGCTTGGCCTGCATTGATACATACATCGTACACGACCGCATACATGGTTCTGGCAAACAAGCTTGTGATACCTCCCTGCAATGCACGCACTACAGATATACGTTATGAACAGAGGTGCAGGGCATCAGCAGGCGCGCACAGATTGCCTGTTTTGTGCATATCTGTGTGTAGCGTCAGTCAAGCAAATGAGACGACCATGCAAGCCTAAAGTCCTGCGTCTAGCACACACTGGACGTGCATGAGCAAGCGGGGCTATTTTGACCTCCAAAGCACAGGGTTTTGCATGCCCATGCTCACTTCACATAAGCACACATGCACAGTCACCCTCACCCATACACACACGCACACACACTTGAGCTACATACACGCACATACACCAGGCGAACCGGCGGCCCCTCCTAAATCTCAGTTGCAGCTTATGTATGAACAGCGGCAGGTGCGAGGGGCAAGAATTTGGGTAGCGTTCATGCATCTGTAAGTGTGTACGTGTGAGAGTGTGTAATTGTGAGATTGTGTGTAAGTGGTGTATGGGAGAGAGCCTCCTCAAGGAAGCTGAAAGATTTCCCCAGGTGAACACTAGACTATTTGCGGGTACCATGGGTATATGAATAACCTCGGGGGCATTGGCGGTATGTAGGGTTGGCCAGAACCATATACATACGGTGTGTATACGGTATTTTTGGCAGGGAAATCACCAAATATACGGTCATATACGGTGCATATATACGGTTCTGGCCAACCCTAGCGGTATGTATAGACAGTTTGTGGGTACCATGGGTATGAGTAACATTGGGGGCACTGGTGGTACGTAGGGTCGGCCAGAACCAGATACATGAATCATATAATATGGAATATAAATCATATATATGGTGCGTATACGGTATTCCTTACAGGGAAATCTTCATATAGGAGTACGGTCATATACGGTCATATACGGTGTGTGTATATAATTCTGGCCAACCCTGTTTGTACGGTATTGTGGTAATGTGAGGTCAGGCAATCTTCGGCCTGCATTTGTGTCATAGGCACTCTGCCACTGAAACACACTGTGCGTGCATGCTGAAGCGTACGCTGCATTTGTGTCACAGACGCTATGCCACTGAAACACACTGTGCGTGCATGCTGGAGCGTACGCTGCATTTGTGTCACAGGCGCTATGCCACTGAAACACACTGTGCGTGCATGCTGGAGCGTACGCTCTGTTTCATAATTGCTGTGCCCACAGAATTAGCTTGATAGTGTGTGGCCTTGCAATGTATCTCAGACACACCAGACTCTGCGTGAGCTCCCATTAGGCGCCGTCATGCTTATGCATGGCCACAGTGCATAAAGGCGCGTTCTGAGCACACAAGGAATAAGGGTTGGTTATCGTGTGTGTGTGTATGTGTGTGTTTGAGTGTGTGTATGCGTGTGTTTGTGTGCAATGAAACGGTCCCACACAAGTGGATGTGAATCCCCAGATTGGGGGTTGATATGACCCAAACCCTAAAAAAAACTGGTGTGGATGGGTCGTGTTTGACTGGAGAATGCAGCGCATGTATGCCCAAAGCGTACAAAACATGCACGCACGTGCTACAGCAAGCTGGACACGTGATGGCATGCGTGTGAATGAGTCCTGATGACTGAAACTGCAGCGCACGCATGCCGAAGCGTACGAAACGTGCACACACGTGCTAGAGCAAGCTTATCTTGTGCTGTGTACGTGTGTTGACCTTCGGAGAGGGGAGCAGGCAAGGAGCCAGGAGAGGCAATTATGTTAATATAATGCAAATTAGGTAGGGTTGGCCAGAACCATATATATACGGTGCACATACGGTATTTTTGGCAGGGAAATCACCAAATATACGGTCATATACGGTGTATATATACGGTTCTGGCCAACCCTAAAATAAGGGCGTTGAGGTAAGGGAGGAGGGTTAACTTTTGGCATATCGTTTTCCTCACGCTGAAACGCACGAAGTTTTGATACTGCACACACAGATCTGGCCTTGTTAGAACCCTACGGACAGGGTGGCTCGTGTGCGTGCTTCAGAGATATTTCAGCGTGCTTGTCTTGTTTGTCTTGGTGTTCCGCTCGCAAACGCATGCACCCAGGTGCAATGTTGTTGATGCATGTTGCGTACCCCACACCCAAGCCTGCATCTAATTGTTCATTCAGTGTGCCCTCCTTTTTGGTGTTTCCATGTGTCAGGCCAAAGAAAGCATCAGGCGTGCCTCGAAGAAGCAGGAGCAAAAGGCTAAGAAGGCGGCAAAGAAAAGTGAGTGCGTGCATTAGCGAGCGAGCGTGTGTGTGTGTGTATTTGTGTGTGTGTGTGTATGTGTGTGTGTGCGTTTGTGTGTGTGTGTATGTGTGTGTGTGTGTGTGTGTCTGTGTGTGTGTGTGTGTGTTTGTGTGTTTGTGTGTGGATGCAGTCACGCATTGCCCAGTATCGCGTCACTTTGTGTGTGTGTGTGTGTGTGTGTGAGATGAGGGCTGATCTTCACAGCACTTTGCGCAAGTCTTCTGTGTGCTCGTTTCTCAAGTTGCGGCCACGCTTGCATCTACCGGGACGAGCCTTCAGCGGCCTTTTAGTTAAGGCTTCTGCTGCTGACAAGTAGCTTCTTGTGTTAGCTCACAAATTATTCTGTGCGCCATTAACCTAACTCATATCGCACGAACTGTAGAGGAGCAGCGTTGATCGTTTTTGGTAGGCTGTGTTGTTAAGCAGAGGAGGCTCCTTTCCAGGTCAAAGCAACCCTCAAGAATAACACTGGCAGTGGAAACCAATCTCAAGCACATTATGGAAACAGAAGCTGTCATCCTTGACAAGACTACTATACATCTTATTGCATGCGTAAGCCTCTTTTTATTGGATACGGAACTCCTGCACCTTTTTAGAGGGGAAACATGGAATATGGAATGAATGGACGTAGCCGTTTGTTTCCCTACCTTCTGTTGCGTAATGCAGCCAATAACAGGCAATACTGCAGCTAAGCTAGTAGTAACGGTTGCTCCTCAGAAAGACATTTGACATTTGCATTTGTATAAAGGCGCCCGCGAAGGTTTATAACTTATAATAGCCAATGACGCAATTATATTGCATTTTAAACAAATGTTGCGTAAAGCTTTTGCAGCAGACCGGTACTTAGTGCTGGACTTTTATACGAAAAGGTTCGGCCAGGACCACATGGAGTATGTCCATAATTATGGCAGGGAAAAAACCAGAGGGGCGGAGTTGAGGCTTGAAAAGGGGTGTTTTCCCCCAATGTTTTCACCCAGTTTGCAAGCTGTATTATATGCATCATTAGGTACAGCCTTCTAGAGCACTGTGTCTGAACCTTGCAGGTCAGGGTTAAACATGGCTTGCAAGGGTTTAATATGCCTTGCAATGGTTTAGCATGCCTTGCAGGTCAGGGTTAAACATGCCTAATATCCGCGCTACTTGCCGAACCCCACTGTTTGCTGCCAAACCATCAGAACAGGTCACCCAGAGCACCGAGTTTTTTTCTTTATATCAAGAGGCGGTTGGAAAAATAATTTTGGACAGGCACGCCCAACTTTTTGGGCTGGACCCCCCTGACCCACCACCCACCCCCCAACCCCCCCTTCCGGTGCCCTCACCCAGACAAAAAGGGTACCAATCTGCTCCTTTTTCAAATAGGCATCCATCTGCATAAAAATCAAGACCTGAAACTGAAGTGTTGCAGAGTTATGGGGCAAAAACTGAGATACGGACGCTCATGCACACATAACCTACCAGGCACCCATAACTGGCTTGCACAGTCCCACATTGCTTCCATTTCTTAGAAATCCACTGACTATCTCATGCTGGCACAATCCTGTAAGTTTGGGGTAAATCGCTGCTCATTGGCTTGACTCACCCCGTGGCCTGCACCCGAGCGCGTGTTCCTCTGACTTTTGGACATGTCCACAGACCCCCTCCTTAACCCAATTTGCTCAGAAAGGGTACCAATCGACTGGACTTGAGCTGAGTATTCCGATGATATATTTAAAATTTCCTAGAAGTGGCCCAGTAAGATTTTGGAGACCCCCCTGAAAAAACTCGGACCCCCCCGGGGGACCCACCCAACCCCCCCTCCGCGGATCGGACTCATACATATACCAATCAATAGCTCTTGACGAGAGGATTCCAAATATGTCATTTTTATCAATATATGGGCGTACCATCCAAAACTTATGCTAACAAACGCTGTTCATTTTGAAGAAATTTTTATATCAACAAAGGCAATTGCAGTTGCATCAACGGATATGATTGCATTTGTAATGGATTGAGGAGATTAAGTGGTTGGTGAGATATGCCAACTAACATGCCATTTCCAATGGGGTGCACCAAACTAGGGTGTCGGTGCCCGAATTGCATTCGGTTGCATGTGCCTTCGGTTGCATGTGCCTTCGGTTGCATGTGCCTTTAGTGGCATGGGCCTTAAGTGGCATGTGCATTTGGTTGCATGTGCCTTTAGTTGCATGTGCCTTTAGTGGCATGGGCCTTCAGTGGCATGTGCATTTGGTTGCATGTGCCTTCGGTTGCATGTGCCTTCGGTTGCATGTGCCTTCAGCGGCATGTGCATTTGGTTGCATGTGCCTTTAGTGGCATGTGCCTTCGGTTGCATGTGCCTTCAGTGGCATGTGCCGTCGGTTGCATATGCCTTCGGTTGCATGGGCCTTCAGTCATGTCAATTGGCACCCACAGCGACCTCACAAGATCCAAGCACATGCGTTTATAAGCTCATCTTCATTGTAAGGCTAAGTTTGTTCCAACTTGATAACGTGTTGAGGGAGTAGTCGCCCCTAAAGTGCATAGAACATGCAAATGCACTATTCGGACGTTTGCTCAATCCACCCCCTCTAGAAAACCTCCAAATGTGCAGCATTGTACGCTGAATACATTTGAATCTGGCCGACCATACACACGGAGCGCACTAACTCATCAGCTCACTTTTGTTGTTGTTGTTGCAGAACCGGAAGAGTTTGAGGTGCTGGGGTCCCCATTTGGTCCTCAGGGTGAGCTAGGTGAGCACGTGTGTTCAAACTTCCACATTCAGTGGATGTGTGTGTGTGTGTGTGTGTGTTTGTGTGTGTGTGTGTGTGTGTGTTTGTGTGTGTGTGTGTGTGTGTGTGCGTGTGTGTGCGTGTGTGTGCGTGCGTGAACGTGTGTGTGCGCACGTGTATGTGTACAACTCTACCAGTACCGCAGGTGAGCAGCACACACACACACACACACACACACACACACACACACACACACACAGATGAGGAGGAGGTGGTCCGAGATTGGAAGGAAGGGGAACCTCCTGCTTGGCTGACCTGGATGCCACGCATGCCTAATTCTCAGGACAGAGAGAAACAGAGGCGGGACTTTAAGGAGTTTGGGATTAGAGAGCATAAACCACGCAGGTGTGTGGGTGTGGGTGTGGGTGTGGGTTTGGGTGTGGGTGTGGGTGTGGGTGTGGGTGTGGGTGTGGGTGTGGGTGTGGGTGTGGGTGTGGGTGTCGGTGGGTATTTGGGTGTGGGTATGTGGGCAGGGGTGGGGTTGTGTGGGTGGGTGGAAGAGTGGGTGGGCGTGTCTTGAATGTGGTTGTTGTTGTGGGTGTGGAAATGGATATGCGTGTGTGCGTGCATGTGTGTCTGTGCATGTACGCGTGAATAAATGAGCGTCCTTCTATGTGTGACCTTACTTTTCCCGCACATGAAATGCTGCAGGTAGCATGTCACAATGCCTGTGCCCTGTTTGCTCAGTATGAAATCTGTCGGTATGGCCCTGTGCCTGCTATAATGACTTGGTGTGTTGTATGGTGTATGTTACCATGCCTGCTTTGCTGGGTTTCTTCTTATCCCTACTACTCTGTTTGCTCAGTTTCTCGCGTACTTTTCTGTTTTCTCAGCTTCTCCCGTACTGTTCTGCTTGCTCAGTTCCTCCCGTACTGTTCTGCTTGCTCAGATTCTCCCGTACTGTTCTATTTTCTCAGTTTCTCCCGTACTGTTCTGCTTGCTCAGATTCTCCCGTACTATTCTGTTTTCTCAGTTTCTCCCGTACTGTTCTGTTTGCTCAGTTCCTCCCGTACTGTTCTGTTATCTCAGATTCTTCCGTACTGTTCTGTTTGCTCAATTCCTCCCGTACTGTTATGTTTTCTCAGATTCTCCCGTACTGTTCTGTTTGCTCAATTCCTCCAGTACTGTTCTTTTTGCTCAGTTCCTCCAGTACTGTTCTGTTTGCTCAGATTCTCCCGTACTGTTTGCTCAATTCCTCCCGTACTGTTCTGTTATCTCAGATTCTCCCGTACTGCTCTGTTTTCTCAGTTTCTCCCGTACTGTTCTGCTTGCTCAGTTCCTCCCGTACTGTTCTTTTTGCATGTCTCCCCCCTACGCCTGCTGTGCTTCCTTGGTATGTCATTAATAATGACTCATTATGGAGCCTGTCCTTGGTATGCCACTATGCCCGTCCTGTTTCAGGACCAAACCTATTGCGCTGCGCGTTGTCTCAACTGTTCGTTTAACTGCGTAAGTAAGGAGGGTACGTTAAGCATGCCAAAAATTTTGTTAGTTGTTACTTATCTGTATGGTTACCAAGGAGGGTAACTTGATGTACTGTAAGGTGGGCTGCAAGTGATTATGCGGACGTGTAATCCAGACTTTGAGACCCTACAGCAAAGTCGCTGCAACACCCTTCTCCTCATGCGGTTGTGTTTCTGTTGCCTTCCAGGGGAGACCTTGCACGTTTTTTGCTGCCCCTTTTCATCCCCACACCACCACCACCTGCAATACCTCTCTCCTCATGCGGTTGTGTTTCTGTTGCCTTCCACGGGAGACCTTGCACGTTTTGTGCTGCCCCTTTTCATCCCCACACCACCACCACCACCTGCAATACCTCTCTCCTCATGCGGTTGTGTTTCTTGTATGTATTCTTGTATGTAGGGGGTCAGAAATGTTTGCGGTACGTGGTGATATACTGTCTCTACGGTATCTTAGATCACTCAGGCATAAAGCCAATTAAGATGTCCGCTGCCTTCTCCATTTATCAGTTACTCAATTGCACACATACCTTGAATCCGTGTCTCTCGTAAAAGCGTTGGCCATCATCATTGCCTGCCTGCAGGAATAGAGGGAATTGCGTGCACAGGGCAGGGGCTCAACATAGCACCTTGGAAGGTTGAGGAAATAAATGTACTCACCACCTTGCCAAAGTAATGGCACAAACGCACAAACAATATTCACTGGCCCCTCCGAATCTTTGAAAACCCAGCAGCTGCCCACTGTTCTCTAAAAAGAGAAAACTAGTTTATGTTCGTGTTTGGTGCTATATTCTCCCTGCTCACGCCACACACCAATTTCTATCTTGCCTCAGACTTTGTGGTAGATGATGCGCATGCCACACACCGATGTTGTGGTCGCGACTACAACCATTGCCTAAGTGTGCTCAGCCGTTCTGCAGACGTGGGCTACATTTACTTGCACATGTTCGTGTGTTAGTACTTGCACATGTTCGTGTGTTAGTACTTGCACATGTTCGTGTGTTAGCTCTGTCTTACAAATGGTCGAGGTACTGATGTATAATGCCCCTGCACCCTGGTCTGGCTGAGCATGGCCGCTTCAAAGAACGTAGCTGCATAGCTGCCTATACATCTTTTCCATTCATTGAGCATCTTAAACTGTGATACGCAAGTAATGATGCACATATTTTCATTCATTGAGCATCTTGGTATATCCATTCATTGAGCATCTTGGTATATGTTATACACAGTGATACACAGTGATACACAGTGATACACAGTGATACACAATCATACACAGTGATACACAGTAATACACAGTGATACACAGTGATACACAGTGATACACAGTGATACACAGTGATACACAGTGATACACAGTGATACACAGTAATATACAGTAATACACAGTAATACACAGTGATACACAGTGATACACAGTGATACACAGTGATACACAGTAATATACAGTAATACACAGTAATACACAGTGATACAGAGTAATACACAGTAATACACAGTGATACACAGTGATACAAAGTAATACACAGTGATACACAGTGATACACAGTAATATACAGTGATACACAGTGATACACAGTAATATACAGTAATACACAGTAACACACAGTAATACACAGCAATACACAGTAATATACAGTAATACACAGTAACACACAGTAACACACAGTGAATTGACATCAAATCAATGCCCCTTTTACCTATGTGCTTATGTGATATATGTGCCCAGTAATTCACAGTGATTTGACATCCAATCAATGCCCCTTTTACTTATGTGATATATGCACCCAGTAATACACAGTGATTTGACATCCAATCAATGCCCCTTTTACTTATGTTACCTTTCAGGGCATCTCCCCAAAATTCATGGACACGAGATTCAACCTTTTTGCGGGGTTGGCCAGAACCATACACATACGGTGTAATTACGATAATTTGGGCAGGGAAATCACCAAATATACGGTCATATCAGGTGTATGCATACACGGTTCTGGCCAATTCTACCTTTTTGCCCTATTTCACCAGTGCCCGTGAAGCAAACAGGCGGCTCACACTCATTTACTGCAGCCTGTTGCGCAAAAGCACAACAACCAACTTGCTACAAAAACAATGGCAACCTACGACCACATTTGGTAGTGCACAGCAGCAGACTGATGCACCATGCAGCACACGGTGTCGTTCGCCACCCACAATTTGGTCGGTCACAATGGCAACCCTCGACCACATTTGGTAGTGCACAGCAGCAGACTGATGCACCATGCACCTGCACCATGCACCACGGTGTCGTTCGCCACCCATGCACCATACACCATGCACCATGACCACGGTGTCGTTCGCCACCCACGATTTGGTCAGTCACAATGGCAACCCTCGACCACGTTTAATCGTGCACAGCAGCAGACTTATGCACCATGCACCACGATGTCGTTCGCCACCCATGCACCATGCACCATGCACCATACACCATGCACCATGCATCACGGTGTTGTTCGCCACCCATGTACCATGCACCACGGTGTTGTTCGTCTCCCACGATTTGGTTGGTCACCACAAACACAAACACACACAACACACACCCACAGGTCTCATGACACCCAGGCCTTTCACCGCAAAGCAAGAACTAGCTTACCTACGATCTTTTTGATTGATTTATTTGTTGGGACCTATAGGTTGAGC
>Ga0307972_1000702_pt1 | contig 18272 bp, 15 predicted proteins | sample OrgLakmetagen780_FD_201848 | JGI IMG/M metagenome (GOLD analysis project Ga0307972, IMG submission 201848) | Saline water microbial communities from Organic Lake, Antarctica - #780 | ecosystem: Environmental > Aquatic > Non-marine Saline and Alkaline > Saline | place: Antarctica: Organic Lake...
GAGGTTGCCACACTGGCCCATGCTCTGGCCATTATTCGCAACCGGCATTTCGGCGGCCAGGTAAATGTTGACCGGATTGCAGCAGCAGCCCTGTACCACGATGCCACCGAAGTGATCACCGGGGATTAATGCGGAAAATAGTTTTATGTAACAGTTGCCGTTATTTCGAATCCGATCTATAATGTAATACAGTGTCGGACGAATAACGGAGTACGAATGAAGCAGAGCGCCTTTTTAGCATGGATTTTCCGGATGCCTCTTATCAAACGATGGGGTTTAATGCATTGCGTGAAACCGGAGAACGTTGCTGAGCACAGTCATCAGGTCGCGGTTATTGCTCACCTGCTTTGTGTGATAAGCAATGAGAGATACAACGGCGGGCTTGATCCCTATAAGGCCGCAACCTTGGCGCTTTTTCATGAAGTATCCGAGACGAAATTGCAGGATCAAAATCACGTAGTAAAGTACCATAACAAGGAATTTACCCAACAATACAAAAAGTTAGAGCTTCTTGCGGAAAAAGAATGCATTGAATCACTGCCCGAAGATCTCCGCAAACATTACTCCCCTCTGGTTATTCAAGAAAAGGTCGACGCTGAGTACAAGCGCTTGATTAAAGCTGCCGATGTGCTTTCTGCATATCTGAAGGTTCTCGATGAGCAAAAGTTTGGCAATGTCGTTGAATTCGAGGGCGTTCGCGTCAGCCTGGAAGGTCAAATTGAGGCGCTTAAGGTTGACTGCCCCGAGGTACAAGACGTCCTGGATGTCTTTGTGAAGAGCTGTCTCATGCCTATCGATGACCTACCCAACTGAGAGCCAAGATTATGCGCTTTGAAGAATTTTCTCGGTCAATTCGAGTGCAATGTAAAAACAAAGCTGAATATGCGCGTTCAAGGGTTTTTCTTGAATACTGCGAGGTCACCTTTGGAGAGGAATTTTCTACCGAGCGCTTGGGTCTATGGGAATTCGCTGAATTTATTCAGTTTTTGCAGGCGATTAAAGAAGAGACAGTAGTTTATTTGACCTCGACTGGTACCAGAAATCTGTGCCGGAAAACTGAAAAGAACAGGATCAAATTCAAGACTTCGCCGGTTGGTTGGAAGTGTCCGCCCAAGCCGGATATCGATCATTTTGATCCGCTTTCACGAGAAGAGTACCAGAAATTGTGCGCCTACTTGGATGCGGTGTTTAATCGAATACGAGAACGCCTTGATCTGATCGAGAAAGCCAAAAAGCATACTTCATCTGTCGAAACGAGTGGTTGGGCCTTCGCCAACAAAAAGAAGTCCTTCTTTATGCATCAAGTGACGTTGATTGATGCCCTGTCTTCACTACTCAAATACTTTCCGGACTTTCCAGTTGATGCCGAACTGGAGGCATTAAATCCGGATGGAAAATATGGGCTGAACAATAAGAAAGTAATTTATGAGGATCTAGCCAATGAAGTGAAGGTATTAAGGAAACGTGTCGCTGTGCAGAGGGTTGGCAAAAGCACTCTCCCCGCCCTTTCAGACTTTCCGGGCTTTTCGTTCCAAGATGTTCTCGACCACCTGCTTCCTAGCGAAGAGGAAGCATGCGCTGTGCGCGATGCAATTTGTTTGGAGACAGGCTGGTCTCCGGATCTTGCTGCTCGAATCAATCCGCACGACTTTATCTTCGATACCATTGACCCAGATGCCGATGTCTGTTTTCTCAAAACGATAAAGGTAAAAGGGACCCAGCGAGGTAACCCGTATCAGGAAGGAAAGAGCATGGTCTATCCGTCGAACAAGCACAAGGCGGATAGCGCTTACAATCTCGTGAAGCTTTGGCTTGAAAGAACAAAACCATTGCGGCAAACAAAACGCTATGCAGCCTTAGTTGACGAGCTGGGCTTTGAGCCCCTCTTTGTGTTTGTCCGAGATTTACAGACGATACTGAAGAACGGCCCGCTGAAGGTAATACATCCGGTGTTTGAGGGCGTTAACACTAGTCCGGTACAAAAATTACGCAGAAGAACGCTCGGATTTTCTTTTGATCCCCGACAGTTGAAACCTACTCAAGCTTATTTCAAATCTAAAGACCAGAATGTTTCATTTGCCCTTCAGGTCACGCTATTCGGGCACTCTACGTCGGCTGTAACTGACGAGTTTTATCAGTCCGGATCTCATTTTCAACAAGATCGTAAAGACCGTCTTTCGCAAGCGTTGGCTGACATTAACGAGTCAATACGAGACGGAAGTTTTGCAGGCGAGTTAATCCCCCTCAGAGAAAAAAAGACGCTCACAGATAAAATTTATACTGTCTTTTCAGACCATTCCAACCGCAATCCGATTGCGATTTGTTCAGATCCATACGCACCTTCCTGGGCGGGACACAAGGGTCGAGTTAAGCCTGGGCAAGCTTGCAAAGCCTTCAACAAGTGCCTCTTGTGCTCTAGATCGCGAGTCTTCAGTGATAACTTACCGTTCGTCGTTGATCGCTATTTATATCTGGAGAAAAAGAAGCGGGCATTGCGAGAGGATCAATTCTCAATCTATCAGGATGAGTACAACGCAGCGAAAAATGTCGTTGATTCATGGCCGTATCTGGAAGATGTGGAAGATGCTAAAGAGCGAACGTTTTTAGAGGGGCATATTCTTCCTCCAATTATTTCAGGAGATTCCCTATGATCGCAAAAAATATAGCAGACATTGGTTCTCTTGCTGATCTGGAGGTTGCGCCTGGCGTCTATTTCAATGAGCACACGTGGAAAATCCGCGTATCTGATAGCGAACACAAATCTTTTTATTTTAGTCGTATTTTGGATAGCTATGATGCGCGGATCACTGACTATCCGGATTTATTGCTTTTTGCGAAAATTTTAACGTTTTATATGTTTCCAGAATCGCCGTTACACGAAATCAGAAGCTGGAATTCAACAGAAAGGTATTTTGAAGTCGTCTCAAGCTTGATCGGCGAATTTTTTTATAAAAAGTTTTTCGTGACTAAAGAGTTAATCAGCAATGTCGATCCTATTCAACTTGAGGAATTTCTGAATATCGTCGCTAGGTCTGCTGACCATTCAGCGAAATTTCTGAGACTGTCTATAGGCGTAACAAGAGTTTTGAAGATTTGGGGTTTAGCTTCCGATGTAGATGCCATGCCAGATTGGGCACGAGCGAATTTTTCCCTTTCTCAAGTCGTCTCTAAAGAGTTCGAAAAAAAGCAGAAAGAGATAAACGACGGTAAAAATGAGGCTGGCTGGATGCCTCTTAATCCTCATCAAATTAAAACTTCTTACGACGCTGCCTACGAATACATCTATCGTTTCTCTCGCGCCATTATTGACGTGGGCTATTTGGTCAAAACCAGGCCAACGACAGGATCTGAGGGCAATCGTTTAGGACCGGTGCGCAAGGATGGCCGGACTAAATATCTATTCAAAAAGCTTGAGAAGTTTGAGATTCCGAAATTTACAGGCACCAACAACACAATTTTTGAGCTGCCTACGATCACTCGAAAAGTTAAGTCGCTAGGTTATAAAAGCGGTTATCAAGACCGCACCTGGATTGAAATTGCCTCAGTTCGACCACAAGTTGTCGAGCTGAAACGAGCTTGTATATTCATCATTGGATTGCTCACTGGTCTTCGCCGGAAAGAAATCGCCAACCTCAAAGTGAATGCGCTATTCGTACGAGATGCCACGGATTATTTGAAGATTACGCGCTTCAAAACAGCTTCAGATCCCAAGAAAGGCACGGATGACACCATCCCTGTTCCAAAAATTGTTGCTGACGCTGTTAGGGTTCTTGAAGAGCTTTTTGAGTTGCAGAGAAGTCAACTCAATACTGACTACCTCCTTGTCACCGATATCGTAACCGGAAAAGGGTTCAAGAAGGTCAAAGAGTCCACGATTGGTAAAGATGTTAAAGCTTTCATAACAGAATCTTCTGGTGATCCTGGGCACACGCATCAGCTTCGAAAAACCATTGCATGGTTATTAATTTCCAAGAGTGAAGAGAACGTAGACCTGATTCGGCAGCTTTTTGGCCATAAGTCGTACGGAATGACTCTGCAATACATCATGCGCAACGAATTACTCTCAGGATCTGTCATTGAGCTTCTGGAAGAGAATTACACCGAAGATTTACAAGATGTGTTGACCAAAATATCGTCCGGAGAAGCGGTTGGTGAGCTGGCAAAAGCGGTAAATCAACGATCTGTTCACTATTACCCTGGACAGATTCTGGCCTCAGAAGTCGAATCCTTTGTTCACTCTGCGCTTGAGTCTGGCGTTCCCTTGTTTATCAGTAAGGTCCCGATTGGCGGTTTCTGTGTCAGTGCCAGCGATCTCTCGAAGAAGAGACCGCCATGCATTGCTGATACTGATGATGAGAAACCGAACCCCGAGTTCTGCGATTACATAAATTGCCCTCACGTGCTGCATACAACCGAGTCGATGGAGAATGTGCGGCAACAAATCACGTTCTATGAAAGGAAGCTCAAACATCTCCCAGAGGTCGGCGATGACAGAGTGGAAGAGTATTACACAGCGAAAATAGATGAAAACAAGGCTCTGCTTGAAAGCTTGAAGAGCGTGCCGCTACAAAAGAAAATCATCGCAACGGATGCTGTAAATGGTTAGCCGAGAGAGTTTCACTCAAGCGGTCGAGGAGCTTGGCGCAGCGTCAAAACTGAGTGTCTCTGCTCTGGCGGATAAGTTGTGCGTATCCCGTTCATGGCTTTACGACAACTTTCCTGAAGTCCGAAATTTAGGCAGGGCACGTTTGTCAGAAGACGATGTCATTGTCGAAATTGAAAAAATTCGTGCGGAGAAACCCGCTGAGCGCATCACAGTCGAGGCTCTATCGAGTCGGCTGGGCATAACGAGGCAAACCTTTTCTCGAAACTTTGGCCATCTCTACGACCTCTTAAATCCTGATTCTGATATCTATCGAAAGTCGTCAGTAGAAGAAACGCTTCTTGCTCAAGTGAAGGATCTTCAGAAAAAACTGAATGGCATTGAAAAAGAGCACGAGGCTGCACTTAAGAAAAAAGAAGATCAGATCTTCTCAGATCTCATGAGAAAAGATGCTGAAGAGTTCAACACCATCAAGACATCTTCAAGCTTGAAAAGGCTTCAGAATCAAGCTGAAGATCAAGCGCAGTTGGCTAGGGAAAAAACCAAAGAGAATGCAGCACTTCGGCTGCAAATAGCAAAACTGAAGAGTAATGAAGCCCAAGGCGGGTGCGAGGTGATCAACCACCTCAAGCCTGATTATTCAGCTGTATCTAACGCCAATAACCCATCGGCCAAAGATATTCTCAGAATGTTCACTGAGGCTGAGAAGCATAATCTAAAAGCTGCTGAAGACATTGCCGTTGAGCAAAAACCAGATCACATCATTCTTTTTCAACCCTATTTCTCTTGTGACCGATTAGCAATCCCCGTCCTTCCACTGGCAGGTAAGGTGCTCATAGTAGAGTCAAACATATATCGAATAGACCATCGAAATGAATTTATCAAAAATTTACGCGGCTACTCGATAATCGCTTTGCAGGCCTCAGCAAGCCTGGCAAAAACCAAGTTGTGGGCGCGTGGAGCGAAGATTCCGTTTGATGCGGAGTTCATATCCAAACTGCACGCAGAAATTGCGCTTGCCGTTATCGATGACGGACTAAGCGCAGTAATCAACTTTGATCCAGAAAGGTTTGTAGTATGAGCGAGACTGGCAAGGCGAAAAATGGACAGCAGATAGGCCAAGAAGCTGTGGACAATTTCGATAGCTGGGTAGAAGCCATGACCGACGAAGACTGGCCTGCGATTGTTCACGGTGGGCAGATCAGGCGCACTGAAATCATGAAACATGCTAAATGCGGGCGTCCAGCTCTTACCCAAAACAAACCGTTAGCAAAAAAGATTCGAAACCTCGAAGACAAACTGCGTGAAAAGGGCCTATTACCGCCGTTGTCTAGCCGTGGAGAATGCAAGTCGGAGCTAGATAACACGAAACCTTTTGATCAAAACTTAACGAAACGGGTTAGACAGAGCGAACACCTATCGCATTTGGAAGCCGAAAACCAGCGCCTAAAAGCGCAAAACAACTGGCTCAAACAAGAACTTTCTCGGTACGAAGAAATATCAGACACCCTTTACGAACTAGGAACTCTGATTCGATGAGCGATTCCACTAAAGTCCAAGTGCGCATCACGTCAATGGGGTATCAGAACCCCTGGAAGGCCTCAATGATTGGCGTGTCAGTCAACGACGAGGGTGTGCGCAATGATGCCCACAAAGTTTTTTTTATTACCGCAAATAAAAAACTGATGCCGGTCGATCCAAATGTGGGACAAATCTGGAAAGTTTACGGTCACGCAACCACCTCAAAAAACGAACGAGATGGTGGCTATGTGTCCGATGACGTAAGAATTTCGGCGTCTGGCATGGAGTTCATACTTCCGCAAAATGGTGAAGCGTTCATCAGGTTTATTGCGGATCATAAAGACTTTCGTGGAATCGGAGATGCCAAAGCTCGGAGACTCTGGAATCTGTATCGGGAAGATGTAATACCAATAATTAAAAGCGGTGATCGAAAAGCCTTTAAGGGTCTTATTTCAGAAGACTCGATCACGGCGCTTTTTGAAGGATTTTCAAAGTACACAGCTCTTGAGCACGCAGTTTTTTTTGCGCAGAACGGCATCCCTCAGAATGTGATTCAGAGGATCTTCAAAGCCCACAAGGGAGATATCAAAGATCGTATCCAGGAGGATCCCTACCGCCTGATGTCTTTTGGAATCCCCTGGAGCTTGGTTGATGAAATTGCTTTGACGAAGTTTAATTTCGCTGAAAGCGCGAAACTCCGTCTGTCGGCAGCAATCGAAGCGTGCTTGTCAGAGGAGTCGAGGAGAAACGGCAACACCGTCATTTCTCACCAGGCCTTGCACAAGGCGCTGATAAAGCTATTAAAAAAGGATGAATTAGTCTCTCAGGCCCTCATGCAAGAGCATGAAACTGGGGCATTTATTGTTTCAAAAAAGGGATACCACTCATCAGGCATGCTCGTGATGGAAAGCTCCATTGCAAAGCGCCTGGCCCTGTATCGATCTGAATTACCCGCCACTTGCAACATCATCGCAACAGATTCATTTACCAAGGCTGTCGATAATCTTGGATTTCCTCCGACCGATCAGCAATGTAAGTCGGTATCTAACGCCCACCTGAATTACACATCAGTGATCACTGGTGGCGCTGGAACCGGCAAAACAACAGTTCTTCGATTGGTGACCCAAACACTCAAATTTGAAGGTGTCCAAATACACTGTGTTGCCATGTCTGGTCGAGCTGCTCAAAGAATGGCTGAGGCGACTGGTGAGGATGCATTGACGATTGCGAAATTCCTGAGAAATCCCCCTTTGCGCGGTGATCGGCCTCAGATGCTTGTTGTTGATGAAGCGAGCATGCTTGATGTCCAAACAATGTACCAAATCATCACTCATATTTCCCCAGAGGTGAGGCTCGTACTCGTGGGTGATGCAGATCAACTCCCACCTATCGGCCCCGGTTATGTTCTTCGAGACATCATAGACAGTAATACAGTCGAGATGGTTGAGCTTGATGTTGTGAAGCGTCAGGACGAAAAAAGCGGCATCCCAGACTACAGTCGATCAGTTAGAACGGGTGTTGCTCCAGATAAGTTATCGTCAGGAAGTATCAAATTTCACGCGGTCTCTGAGGCTGATATTGATGCCACCTGCATCGACCTGATGAGCGTCGATCCAGACAACACGATGATTGTAGCGGCAACGTATCGATCACCGAACGGAGGCATTGATGCCTTGAATCAGGTGGCTCAAAAGACCCTTAATCCTGGAGCCAAACGCTGGGAGTTCGAGTTTGAAGGAGAACGCCGTCACCTCAATATCTTCAAGGGTGATCCTGTAATATTTACCGTTAACAACTACGAGGCGGGCGTACAAAACGGGACGCTTGGTCGCCTCACTTCTCTTGATCAATCTGACGGCAGCTATGGGCTTGTTGAAACGACTTCCGGCGAGACCGTTTCAATCACTCAGTCACTTCTCGAATCACTGAGGCCTGCCTGGGCTATCAGTCTTCATAAAGCACAGGGATCACAGTTCAAACGAGTCATCGTACCGCTCTCTAGCTCACGCATGATCGACAGGAACTGGCTTTACACCGCTATTACTCGCTGCGAGTTAGAGCTTCATATCGTGGGCTCCGAAGATCTTTTCAAAAAGGCGGTTGAGCGAGAAAGCGCATCCAGTAAACGCCAAACTTACCTCAAAGAATTGCTTGAAGCTGAAGGCGGGGTAAAGAGCCTGCTTTCTGAAACGAACGAGCTTCAGGAGGCTTGATGAAGATCGATAAGCGCAAGGTCTCCTACCGCTTCAGCAATTCTGATTTCGTTCATCATGCGATCTATTTTCAGGATGATGCGAAGGTGGTCTTGCTCTCGCCTTTCAATCTTTTTCTAAAAGATCGAGGCGCATCAGCCATCAAAACGTCCGAAAGGTACGCAGGCAATATCTGCAATTTTCTGAATTTTATTTTGGAGCGCTATCAAGCGGATGGATCCAAGTTCTGGCGAAGCGCCTCGGAAAATGACTTGCTGGAGTGGCAGCAGGTGCAAGTCAAAGAGCGTGATAAGAGTAAAAAAACGAAGCCCAGTGATAAGACTATTTTTGAGAATGCGTCCCTAGTCCATAACGTATACCGGTGGCTGAGAATGCAAAACTTCCCAGTATCCATGAACCCCGAAACTAAGGACTGGCACTTCAACTACCATAGCGAGAGTATGCTCACACACATCAGAGGGCAAATTTCCGGAACTAGCGCCAACCGCAAAGGCATCTCAGCAGGACTTCCCCGAACAGGTGATTCAAGCAAAAACAGCATGATGATCATGTCAAAGGCTGATCGTGAGGCGCTTATCAATGCCTACACAGATCCAGTATTTTCAGCTTGTTTTATGCTCGCACTTGCCACTGGAATGCGAGAAGAAGGCGTCTGTCAGATGCCTTACCTGGGCACAGGTGAGAATATCCATATCCGGCCATATCCTGAAATCTTGGCTGAGTTTGGCAGTGCAAAAACATTTCCTTTTACGGTCGTCGAAAAAGGAAAAAAGCGCACGCTAGAAGTCAACATGAAAGCTTGGGATTCAATCTGTAAGAGCTACTTGCCCTACTACTTCAAGCGAAGAAAACTCCTCATTGCTAAGCATCCAGAAATAAAACCTGACCATGTTTTCTTTATTAATCGCCTTGGCAACCCTGTTAATCCAAAGATGATTTCCGACAGAACTACGTTGGCAAAGAAAAGCCTCAAAAATTTTCCGTGGACCTTTCATTCATCCCGATCTTGGTACGCCACTCAGTACATGATCAACAACCTGACCAAGAGCGATATCAAGGATAGATTTTACAACGCTGGTGTCGAGGACGGGCTTAGGAAGCAAATTGGACACTCAGATATCAAAACCACCTACAAGCACTATTTAAAGCTGGCTTCGATTATAATTGCCGTACAAGATAGGGATATAGGAAGTAACACTTGGAAGGAACTAGAGGATACGGCAGATGCCTTAATAGCTAATGCAGAAGCCTGACTCAGTCATTCATTGCACTTTCTTTTTTAACTCACTCAGTCATTTAGTTTTGATTTTCTGATTTTATTTTTACTCAGTCACTCACCTGCCCACTCACCCGCTTTTTAGAAAATTGTTACTCAGTCACTCATCTCGTAGTAAGCGTCCGGGCATCACACCTTGTCAGTGACAGCAAGCATCCATTAGCAGGGTGTGATGACCGGGCTTTTACGTCGATGCTTCGTTTAGAGGCTCTTGCGTTACCGCATGGGTTATGCAGCGTCATTGGCACACAAGAGATGTATGACCAAGCACTTGCGAGGCCTCCGCGTGACGAAACTGTTGAATGTGGGTTTTCGGCAGCTTTTTTAGCGTAGAAATAGTAAACGAACTCATGAAGACGGCAGGATAGCTTGCTATCGTGCCGTATGAAGAAGGCTGTGGCCATTCAGGCTGCCAGGAGCAGCCGGACAACACCTGGTCATATCAATTCGGTTGTTCGTAATTTGCGCTCTTGTTGGTCTGACAAGTGGAAATCTGAGGGGTGAAAGCGTGGTTAAAGAATCCGAACAGCAGCAGGACGATAAACATTCAAAATCCGTCGCTGAGGTAGCCTTGAAAACCTTATTTAGAATCTCTCGGGCTTGGGAACTTTCGGAAAATGAAGAGAGGCTTCTGCTTGGTAAGCCTGATTTGTCGATGTATAGATCGTGGAGGAATCAAGACTATAGGGAGGTATCAGGGGAAGTACTTGAAGCCATATCGCTGGTCTTCGGAATCTATAAAAACTTACGCATCATTTTTCCAACTGAAAGACGGGCAAATGAGTGGATAAAGAAGCCAAATGCTGCCTTTGGCGGTTCTACAGCCTTATCCATAGTGCTTGAGGATCCCCGCCGAGTTCGACATTACCTTGACAGCTGGATTTAAAAGCACCTAAAACCGCGTTTGGGGGGTAGATCAAATTTTTGGAGTGTAAATTGAACGCCATATCGCGATTTTAAAGTCACTCTTTTAGCATAAAATGCTGAATAATAAGCATTTACCAAACTTATTGATTAATCCTCCAAAAGGTTTCCAAGAGGTATTTTCAAAAGGTCACCGATTTCAATTAACTTCGGTACTGCTCAGGCTCGGATCGGCAGAGTCCAGAGTGCCTTTCTATAGGCTGGAGGAAGCCCGGTCGCTGTTGAACCTGCATGAAGTAGAGGCCCCCTTTGTCGGAAAATGTAATCTTTTCATGCAGGTGCTCTGCGACCGCATAAAGTAATAATTGAGCATAGATGCGTGGCTAAATTGTTACGATCTATGGCTATTTCCGGTAAGATCTAAAAAATTTTTAATGCTTGTAAGCAGGAATGAGTTACAAATGCGATCTGTTCTCAAACTGGTTAGGCCGCACCAGTATCTAAAAAATGGTTTTGTGCTCCTTGGCCCGCTTTTCGCGCACCAATGGGACCTGGCTACACTCACTCAAGCTGCAATGGCGTTTTTGGCCTTCTGCGCCATGGCCAGCGCAGTCTATGTCCTAAATGACATCATGGATATAGAGGCGGATCGGGCGCATCCAGTTAAGTGTAAGCGCCCTTTGCCGAGTGGCGCGATCTCCATAGGCATAGCGAAAAACCTGCTCGTTTTGTTGATTGTGGGGTCGGTTGTTCTCTCGCTGTTGGCGAGTATGTGGGTCACCCTGTTCGTCCTCACCTACTTCATCATCAACATTTTTTACTCCTGGCATCTCAAGCATGTTGTGATTCTTGATGTGTTTCTGATTTCTTCCGGTTTTATGCTGCGAATCCTGGCCGGAACCGTCGGCTTGGGGATCACGCCCTCTGCCTGGCTGTTGTTGTGTGGTTTTATGGTGACTTTGTTCCTAGGCTTCGCAAAACGACGTGCCGAACTGCTCATGATTGAGGCGACAGAAGGTACTAACAATGGCCTTACTCGCCGCGTTTTGGATGACTACAGTCCCGAGATGCTTGAGCAATTCATTGCCGTCACGGCGGCTTGTACCATTATCGCCTATGGGCTTTACACGGTGTCTCCTCAGACCGTTGCTATTCACGGCAGCAATAATCTGATTTACACCCTGCCTTTCGTGGTTTATGGCATTTTCCGCTATCTGTACCTGCTGCATCGGCGCGCAAAGGGCAATGATACCGCCAAAGACCTAGTTCAAGATCGCCACCTGCTTGTTACTGTTGTGGCGTGGGTTTTCACCACGCTCTGGGTGCTTTCATGACATCTACCGCTAACCATATTGGTGGATGGCGACTGCGGGCGCTGATTCTTTCTATTGTCGCGGCGGTAGCGGGTTATCTGGCCTTCTCTCTTTGGGGAGGCTGGGAAGATGTCATTGCTGCGTTTGTGCAAATTGGACTGTCAGGCACTCTGCTTGCACTTGCTATGTCTTTGGTGAACTACGTTCTGCGCTTTGTTCGCTGGCAGCTTTATCTTGCTCAATTGGGGCATAGTGTTGAATGGCTCTCCAGCCTCCGTATTTATCTCGCTGGTTTTGCCCTCACGACAACCCCAGGCAAAGCAGGCGAGGCCTTCCGTGGCGTTCTTCTAAAGCAGCACAATGTGCCATTTCCGACCACGTTTGCGGCTTTTATCAGTGAGCGTCTCTCTGATTTGGTCGCCATTGTTTTACTGACATTGGTCGGACTGGCTCAGTATCCACAGGCTAGGGGCATTGTGCTGGCCGGGGTGGTTGGGATCGTTGTTGTACTGGTCTGCCTTTCGAGCCAAATGGTGCTAAACAAACTCCATGCTTGGGCTTCTGTACGTCAGGGTAAATTGATGGCTTTGATGGCCCACGTTTGTGACATGCTTGGTGAGGCAAGGCAGTGTCACCGCCCAGGATTGCTTGTCGTTGCAACACTGATCAGTGTTATCGCCTGGGGGGCTGAGGCTTTGGCGTTCTATTGGGTACTGGGCTGGCTGGGAGCGGATATTTCGCTGTCCTTTGCCATCTTTGTGTATGCGCTTTCCATGCTTGCCGGTGCTCTGAGTTTTCTGCCGGGTGGTTTAGGAAGTGCTGAAGCGGTCATGATCTCATTGCTTGTCTTCAAAGGTATGGCGGCACCGGTTGCTGTGGCTGCCACCGTGTTTATCCGCCTAGCAACGTTGTGGTTTGCTGTTGTTATTGGTTTGGTCGCTCTGGTTCGCAGCCGTCACGGCGAGATGTCTGAGGAGGAAGTAGCGTGAGTACGCCACTTTCGTGGAATCGCCAGCCTCGTATTGCGCCCGAAGCGATCCACACGCTCACTGAAAGAACGTCAGGGGTTCCGGCCAGTTTACCCCGTCCATTACTTGCCTATGGCAATGGACGCAGTTATGGCGATGTATGCCTGACCGAGCGTGGCACTCTGGTGCTGACTAGAGGCCTTGATCGTTTTATCGAGTTTGACTCCCAGCATGGAATCCTCCGCTGCGAAGCCGGGGTGACGCTTGCCGAGATCCTGGCCCTGACCGTGCCGCATGGCTGGTTTCTTGCCAGCACGCCAGGTACCCAGATGGCAACGGTGGGTGGTGCGGTGGCTAATGATGTTCACGGTAAGAATCATCATGCCGTTGGCAGTTTTGGACATCATGTCCGAGCGCTTGCGCTATGGCGCAGTGATGGCAGTGTTATCGAGTGTCATCCTGGCGATGATACAGGCTGGTTCAGCGCAACTGTTGGTGGGCTGGGGCTCACAGGATTGATTCAGTGGGTTGAGCTACAACTGATGCCGATACAAAACCCGTGGATGTGGGTAGAGTCCCAGCGATTCTCAAATCTGGAAGAGTTCTGGATATTGAACCGCCAAGCTGAAGAGCGCTCACCCTATGCCGTGGCATGGATTGATTGCCTTGCTAAAGGCAAAGCGCGAGGAAGGGGGATCTTATTGACAGGACAGCACGCTGCCGCCCAGCTGGATCTACCGGCGTTTAAGGCAAGCAAGAAAAGGGTGCCGGTTGACCCACCATTTTCTCTGATTAATGGTCTGAGTCTTCGAGCCTTCAACTCTTTCTACTATCGGCAGCCAGTAAAACCACAAGGCTCATTGACTCACTACGCACCTTACTTTTATCCACTCGATGCTATTCAGGACTGGAATCGCATTTATGGGCAACAGGGCTTTTATCAGTATCAATGCGTGATTCCACCTGAAGAGGCTGAAGCCGCTACCGGTGCATTGCTCGATACCATTGCCAAGCGTGGCGAAGGCTCGTTCCTTGCCGTCCTAAAGACATTCGGAACCCGGCCCTCGCTGGGCATGCTGTCTTTCCCGCGACCTGGCACCACGTTGGCGCTGGATTTCCCCAACCGAGGGGAGAAGACGTTGCGCCTACTAAATGAGCTTGATGCCATCGTCAGAGAGGCCGGAGGTACGTTGTATCCGGGTAAAGATGCCCGAATGCCGGCGGATCTATTTCAGTCTGGGTATCCCCAGTGGCAAGCCTTCAGTGAATATATAGACCCTCAATTTTCATCAAGATTTTGGCAACGTGTGACCTTATGAACTCTCTAAAGAATGTTGTTATTTTCGGGGCTACTTCTGCTATCGCCGAGCAAACTGCACGGCAGCTGGTCGCGCAGGGCGCTTCGCTTTACTGCGTAGGGCGCAATAAGGAAAAGTTGACAGCCATGCTGGACGACCTTCGGGTGCGAGCTGGAGATCAGCAGAAAATTGAGGGCAGCGTAGCGGATCTGACCGATAGCAGTCAGCATGCACAGCTGATCGCATCAGCGGAGCAACAGTTAGGCGCACTTGATGGCGCTCTGATTGCCCACGGTACATTGCCTGATCAGCAAGCCTGCCAGTCTGACACCGTGAAAATGCGCGAGGAGATTGAGACTAACGCGATAAGCGTAATTAATCTTATGGCCCTTCTGGCTAACCGGTTTGAGCAGCAGCAATGGGGAGTGATTGCGGTAATTAGCTCAGTAGCCGGGGATCGGGGGCGACAGAGCAACTATGTCTACGGCGCTGCCAAGGGCATGGTAACCCTATTTGCCCAAGGTCTGCGTAATCGCCTGGCCAAGGCTAACGTTGATGTAGTGACGATCAAACCTGGGTTTGTAGATACCCCCATGACTGCTGAATTAGACAAATCTGGGCCTCTCTGGGCCAGGCCAGAGCATATAGCGGAAGGGATCATAAGCGCCATGCAGAAGGGCAAGGGTGAAGTGTATCTACCCTGGTTCTGGTGGGGAATCATGCTCATTATCAAGCACATCCCAGAAACCATCTTCAAGCGGCTGTCGTTGTGACCCAGGATCTGAACACTCCCGAGAAAGATACGCGCCCGGTTGCGTTTTTCGACTTTGACGGCACGCTGACGACGGGCGATACCTTGATGCCATTTCTCAAGTATGTCGTGGGTGCGCCAACCTATTACGCAAAGCTTGCCCTGCTAAGCCCAGTGTTGGCTGCTTATTTTTTGAAGTTGTTACGCAACGACATCGCAAAACAAATTGTGCTCAAGCAGTATTTAGCGGGCTATCACATCGATGAACTCTTTGAGCTGGGTAAACGCTTCAGTGAAGAAGTTATACCAACGATGTTGCGCCCCGAAGGTATGGAGCGGTTGCGATGGCACCAGGAACAGGGGCATGAATGTGTGTTGGTGAGTGCCTCTTTGGATATTTATTTGAATATTTGGACAAAGGGCGAACGGTTTTCAGATGCTATTTGCACGTCACTTAAAAAATTAGATGATGGATCCATAACTGGTCACATTAAAGGGAATAACTGTTATGACGAGGAAAAGGTAAAAAGAATTATAGCTTGGCTAGCGAGCAAGAGCCCAATAGAAATATATGCATATGGCGACACGTCTGGTGATATTCCGATGATAGATTTTGCTAATTATGGATATATCTGGTTAAGGAAAGAAGGAAAGTTTTCTTCCATTTGATTAAGGTATTTTAATGTTTTCTGAATCCAAAAAAGAAATTTTAATAATTTCATCAGCGCATAAAAAACTGTTTTATTGGTTTGTTTTTTTGTTTCTCAGCTCTCTTGTTGCTATATCCTTTTGGATATTCTCCAGGTTTACCGTTGATGATGCATTTATAACGTGGAGATATGGTAAAAATATCGTAGATGCTGGCATATGGGGATATAATCCTACCGGTTTTGATTTGACGCAGGCATATACAAACCCAATATATGCAGCGTTAGGAATTATTCCTCATTTTTTAGGGATCGATATAGTTCTTTTCTTTAAAGTGTTTTCAGTAATTCTTGTTTCCGGGTTTGCTGTGTGGTTTTCAAAGCGCACTGGAGCAACTATCTTCGTGATGCTTCTATATGCAGTCCCTGCGACATTCATCCATGCTTTTAGTGGGTTGGAAACATTTTTATACGTAATCCTCGTCACTTCTCTTTTTATATTTTTGGTTGAAGATAAGTTCTGGCCAGTGATTTTTTGCTGTTTAATTTTATTTATGACGCGACCTGAGTCGTGGGCTTTTCTTGTATTGGTTCCGATGTTCTACTTCCTTCCTAAAACGCTAGATGGAACCCCGAAAATTCTAAATACAAAGGATTTTTTAGGACAAGTCTTAAATGTTCGAAGCTATAACTATAGATCTGGGTTTTTAGCGATAGTGCTTCTTGCAGTGCCGATGTCCGTCTATTTTTATTTTCACAAGGTTCATTTTGGATATGTTTTGCCAAATACTTTTTATATAAAATCTGGAGGCCAATTTAGTCCGTTTAGTTTTGTTTACTTTTTCCTTGCGGCTATGCCAATTATAGGACTATTAATTACACTGAAGATCCGAGCTTTTATCGTTGCCCTGTGTTTCTTCGGTGCTGTAATACTAAGTTACTCTACTTCATCATTGGCGATGAATTACATCGATAGGTTTGCGTTTCACATTTTGGTTCCTTCATACCTTATTCTAGTATATTTGGCAGCAAGAGTTTTTCGTGGTCATTTTTATTTAAGTTTGGATAACATTTTTAATAGATTTTATAAAGTTTCGTTTGGTGCTATAGCTTTTTCTTTTGCTGTAATTTGGCTTTCAGTTTTTGGTATGAAAAATTTGGCACCGGATGCGCTTGTTCATATTGCAAATTACTATCCTAGAGCGCTTGATTCTCATGCAGCAATTGGTAAGGCCATAAAAACCGATAGCTCAGGTTATAATTTTAACTCTATGTCGTTTGGAGATGCCGGAATGACGGCGTATCATTCAGGCATCTCCTCTTTGGATAATATTGGTCTAGGCAGTGCTTTAGTTGCTCACAGTGGGATGAGTGCAGAAACTATTTCGGCATATAATCCGGAATTGATAGTCTTTCACGCTCGACCAGATGAAATAAGGTTGGGTGACTTTAATCAAGAACTTCTCTATTCCTGGGGTAAGAGTTATGAGTATGAGCATGTTTGCCAAGTTTTTTGGAAGCCGGATTATACTCTTAATATATACTCTAAATATGAGCTTGATGCTGTTAAAGAGGTATGTACATCGAGTAAGGATTTGAACGATATCAAAGATAAAGAGTATTTCTTGAAAAATGGATTAATGCCCCCCTGGAATTACTGGAAAACGTGAGGCTATTCTAGGTTGAATAAATTTATTGGCCTAACTCAAGTGAAAGCTCAGATTGAGAACACGCATAGTTTTTTTTCATAATACCGATGCACCATATGCTACAGAAAATGGATGATTGACGTTAAATTTGTAGGTCTATAATGCGCTCCGTATTAACGGTTAGCTTTCGCTTGTAGACGGTTCTGTTAGGCGTTAAGAGCTTTGATTCTGTCGGATTCTGGTCAGGCGGTTAAGATGGGGTTGGTGGAGCGCTTACACTCATCTCATTGTTCCTTTGCGATTGTTTGTGTGACGCACTTGTGACGCACTATAGTAGACTTTTCAGAGACACTGCCCTTCCAGGTACTTGCGTACCTCTGATATGCGATCATCAAGCATGACATCAAGAGCGCTCTTCCCGGCGTAATAGTCGTTAGGCTTCGCGGGCCAGGCTTTCGCTCGATCTTCGGATGGGAAGATAGTTCGGAGAGCTGCGTAAATGCGAAGGACATCGCTGACATGCTCCGGATCGCTATCTCCTAAGAGCTGGTCGGTTTGCTCGCCGGTCAGGCCCCAACCGGTCACGATGCGGGCCGCGATCTCGCGGGCTTTTTGCAGATCCGTTATCTTTATCATGACGCTAGTTTAGCATTACGAGGGGTCAAGGGGTTGGTGCGGCCCGCAGTTTTAGCGATAGCGGAAACGAGGACTCGGCCCCTTGACGCCGCCATCAACGAATATCCTATCAATGGGGTTGCAGTTCATCTGCAACCCCTGACCCTCCGGCGAGGAGACGGGTTTGGGGCGTAGCCCCAAGAGGCCTGGAACTTTTGACAATTTCAAGTCAAACGAAGCCTGACAGACATAACATAGTGGATGTCAGGACTGTCCTGACATCTTTAACATTTGACGGAAATTTTACCAATCTGACAAAGTTACCGTTCAGAGGCGGAAAATGAATTTAATTTCTCCATCCAGCCCAGCAATGGTGGGTTTCCGACACGATGTTACTCAGTCATCCACTTTTGGGTTATTCGTATTAACGGGGATATGCCCACCCCCGTGAAATACCATTCTAAAGTCATGCGTGAGGCGTTTGGCGACATTGAGCACAAGGCGGAAGCGGAGCTGCTGGCATTACTGCCGGAGGATCTGCAGGCAGATTTTGC